>Ga0265298_10000045_pt1 | contig 168212 bp, 110 predicted proteins | sample AusTroGonzalo_MG_3_FD_193486 | JGI IMG/M metagenome (GOLD analysis project Ga0265298, IMG submission 193486) | Bovine rumen microbial communities from tropical cattle in Woodstock, Queensland, Australia - Gonzalo_01 | ecosystem: Host-associated > Mammals > Digestive system > Stomach > Rumen ...
CTTTCTTCTGCTGCTGGTACACGCGCCAGAAGCCGACGGGCGATTTCTGTTTCATCCAGACGTCCGTCCCCCGGCCGAACACGTCCTTCGGCTTGAAACTCTTCAGCGTCGGGTCGGCAAACGCGATGAAAGACTGCTCGTTGTCTTCGGTTCCCGGCATGGTGAGGAAGCTCAGATTGATGTCGCCCATGTGAACTTTCACATAATAATCGTCCTTGCATTCCATCATGTTCGCGATGGCGATCTGCTGGGCGGTCTCCTTGACCTTTTTCTGGTATTCGTTCCTCAGATTGACGAGCTTCTTTGTCATCTTGATGATGTTGTAGCTGTATGTCATCACCTTCGGCAGGTTTGTGACAGTGCCTTTCCCCTTGATGTTCGCCACGGCGATATGATAGGTCTGATTGAGCAGGAATCTCGACAGCATTCCCTGTCCGTTGAACTCCTTTGCCACAAGCGGGAGGCCGACGCCCGTTCCGGCGAATTTGAGAGTGCTGTCATAGACGAGTTCGTCCGTTCCGCAGTTGAAATTGACGCCCGGCACGTGCATGTGACACGGGCTATTCTCCGAGATGCACGTCGCGAGATCTTTGGAGAATTTGGCGAAGACCGTGGCGCAGAAGGTATCCATCGCCAGATCGAGCGATCGTTTCTGCAGGTCAACGTAGGTCCATGCCATCGCCTTGTTCACCGTCGCCATCCGGCTGAGGTAGTCCGCCTGGACCACCGCCGCGGAATAAGCTGCAGCGTCCGCCGCGTTCTGGATCTCGATCTTGTTTCGCACGACCTCGCCGATGCCGTAGATTCCGATCACCATCAGGTAAATCGGCATGACGAATGCAAGCGTAATCGCAAGCGCCGCGCCGGAGTTTCCCTTCGCCAGCTCGGCGCTGCGGGCTTTGAATACGCCCCATACGCTTGTCGGAAGTGTGTTCGCCATGTTCAGAAAACGTCCAGCGGGTATTTTTTTGTTCCGTACGGGATGTTGACCACGCTCGTGGAACTGAGTTCGATGTACGGGATCTTCAAGTCTTTATCCGGTTCGATCGTCTGCGGATCGGTCGCGAGCAGCGCGGGATTCAGGGCGTACGCCTGATTGTCGAGCTTCTTCTGCCAGTCCTTGTCCTTCTTGTTCGGGTTCGCGAAGAACGCGATCAGAGGCCCCGCGACCGGGACGTTCAGAAACATTTTGAACTTGACCGTGCAGCGCACGCCGGAGGGGTCGATGTCCACCAGCGGGATATCGACGGACACCTGTTTCTCCAGATATTTCGTGTCGGGCAGATAGCCCCAGCCGTCGAGCTTGCAATATTCGTCTTTCGTCCGGTCGTCCTTGCCGCCTTTGCCGTTTGCGACAGGCGAGGCGGAAACGACTGCGAGGATGCGCTTCACGACCTTCTCCGCCTGGGACTGACGCTGGATATTGTTGGTGACCATGGACGAGCGCGCGCCCATGAAGGCGGCGTAGTGTACCACCTGCCACGTGATCATGATCTGCGCCAGCTGGATCGCGAAAAAGAACAGCACAAGCAGGATCGGGAAACAGAGCACGAACTCCAGCAGGACGGCGCCCTTGCGTTCTCTCAGAAAGGTATTTCGCTTGACCACTGCCGCACCTCGTTCAAATCGTATGGATGAGCTGCATCAGCAGATAGCTCCACAGCCCGATCGCGATCGCCACGCCGAACGGAACCCGGCAAGCCTCCGTGTCCGGCGGCGGCATCGCCGCACGCCCCGCCTCGCGGTCGTACCGGAAATCGAAAAGGCAGCGCAGATAATGCTTCAGACGCGCCGTGTTCACCCGCCTCAGCGACAGCATCACCACGGCCAGGAGCAGACCGGCCAGCGAGATCATGAAGATCAAAACCAGCAAGTTGACCATTTCGGCGCCCGGGGGACCGGCGGTCAGTCCCGCCGCGAAAAGCATCTTCACATCGCCCGCGCCGGCCGCACGAAGAAAGAACGGCAGCAGCAGGAAGAGCATGGACAGAAACGCCGTGATGAGCGACCCGAGCAGATAATCGATGCCCGCGGCGAGAGCGACCGCGGCCATGACTGCCGCTCCGCCGAATGTCAGGCGGTTCGGGAGTTCATGCCGTTTGCAGTCGCACACCGAAAGCCAGATCAGCCAGGGCGTCGCCAGGGCCAGCTTGATGAGAATCAGGTTCGACGCGTTCATGTTAAGAGAAAAAAGGACAGGAACAAGGCATTCGCGTTATTCCTGTCCGAATCGAGCTGAAAAGCGAAAGCTCACTTGTAATTGTGCATGGCCTTTTCGTGTTCGTTCGCGGACTTGATATCCTTCTCGGACTGCGCCTGAATATTCTTCTGGTAGTTTTCAGCGCCTTTCGCATTGGACATGGAACGCGTCGCCACATTCATTTCGCTGGAAACGTTCTTGCCGAACATGATCACGGCCACGACGACCGCGGCGGCAATCAGGACCGCGATGATGACGTATTCCATCATCACGGCATGTTTTTTTCGAACAGTCAGCATAATCAGCCTCGCTTATTTGTAGTTGTGCATGGCCTTTTCGTGTTCGTTCGCGGACTTGATATCCTTCTCGGACTGCGTCTGAATACTCTTCTGGGATGTCTCTGCCTTCTTGGCGTCGGACATGGACTGCGTCGCCACATTCATTTCGCTGGAAACGTTCTTGCCGAACATGATCACGGCCACGACGACGGCGGCGGCGATCAGGACTGCGATGATGACGTATTCCATCATAACGGCGTGTTTTTTCTGGAACTTGAACTTCATAGCGTAACCTCCTAATAAGAGTTTTGGGTTATTGTCCACAATATAAAATATCATGATTCTTTAGAAAATCAAGAAAAAAACTCGTCTTTTTCGAAAAAAACAGAATGAAATGGGACGGATTATCCTCATATCCCGTTCTGCCATTATTCTCAACCGTCGGGCCGTGGTTCTCCAGTGATAATCGCCAGCGTTCCTGATGAAATGGCTTTGTTCGTCTCTTTTTTCTTGTCGTGCATACTATCCGGCGGAATAGCATAAAGCCAGCCTCTGCCCGCTCAATTTGATTTGCATATTTCGAAATACTCAAATCATGAGTTGATGGCCTGAATGCACTTGATTTTATCAAGTCAGATGCATATCTTCCTTCTGGACTTTGGCTTTCCTCATCTGAGCTGCTTTTTCCTCGGCATGGAGCCTGCCAACAAAGAGACCGGACCCCGCGAATAAGTCTTGATCAAACTCCGGATGAAGCTTGTGAACCAGGGAATACCATTTTTTAGTTGGGCGAGCCACATAAGAACCTGTTGCGGGACGACGATGAAGCCCGGAGCTGTATCGTGCGTGCTGCCGAGCTCGGTGTCATCAACTCATCGGACATTCTTCCGGTTTACCGCGAGTACAAGCAACCGTCACATGACGAGTTCAGGGAGCCGACCCGCTGGAGCTTGCTGAACGCATTTACAGAGACCATCAAGAAGTACTCCCCGCAACGCGTAGATAACAGCTATCTCGCCCTGAACCGGACCTTCGGCCTGGACGGAAGGGGAGCCGCGATCTTCGCCTGACGCTGGAGCGGAACGGTACGGAATTGATGCAACCGTGTCGTAGCGCTACAGCATCCCGGAGGGAGAAGGACTGCAAGCCTTCCCTCCGTTTTTTTACGATGTAGATTTCCGGTCGCAGACAGGAGGACAGGCAGTTATATTGCTTATAAGGAAATTCCCTCTATCCTACCCCATCTTGTCCGATTCCGCTTTCCAAATGCGCGTACACGTAGGAGAAACGGGATAAACCTATGGGGCAATTATCAGAAGTAATCAACCTGAAACAGCGCATTTCCTATAGGGCAGATAAACGTCCTGTCCTGCCTGTCCGGATTGCCGGTCCTTCACATCAAGCCCAGTTCAGATTACGGAAAAATTACGGAAAACGGCTTTTTCTGTCCGGCATTCTATTCTGTCTCTCACCTCAAGACACAGCCGGGTGGCATCGTGATAGAGGGGATTATTCCTTTCCCGGAATCCCTTTCTGGAATTATTGTGACATAGACTCGGAAACCGCCTGTTTTGAGCTCAGTATGCCGCATGATTTTTCCGTGATTTTTCCGTAATTCTTGCCACAACACCGTGAAAAACCACGAAATGCCAGCTTATACCAAATCAACTCTTTTTGAGCTTAAAATTTAAAATAAAATGGCGGCGACAGTGGGAGTCGAACCCACGACCTGCTCTTTAGGAGAGAGCCGCTCTATCCAACTGAGCTATGTCACCGCGGAAAAGATTCGGACGCCGGGCCGTTCGCGCATCGCCCGGACACAGATATACTATAATGCCGGTTCGGGCAAAAATCAAGCGCACAACCGAAAAACGCCGCACATCACGTTTATATTTCATCAGATCGAAGGAACCGACGCTCCGCCTGAAAAAACAGGAGAAAAAACACGGAAAAACAATTTGCTGCAGCTTGCATTGCCGCGCGGACGGATGTATTATCAACAGATGTATCTTTCTTCTCGCCATAATACGGTTCCCGCTCCGTTTTCTGCATGGACAAGCTGAAAGTCCTGGAGCCTCCATCTGGCGCTGAACGCACGCGCGCCATAATCGGCGAACCCGGCCCACCTCAAAAAGGATAAGTCCTATAAGACTTATAAGACTTATAGGACCTATCGGGAAAACTGTGTTTTTGAGGAATTCCCCCCGCCCGGATCATCTTCTTGGCGGGAGGGTGATGATGGAGCCGGTGACGGGCTGACCGTCGCGGAGCTTGTCGGCGTTCTCGCGGGCGATGTCCTGCGCGCGGGAACGGTCTCCAAGCTGGGATTCGGCGATGTCCTCCAGCGTCTCGTTGGCGCGCACCTGGTACATGCGGTTGACGTCCGGGGCCGCGCCGCCGCCCATGATGACGACCGGCGGATCGTCGATCACCGGGTTCTTCGGCGGATAACGGCGTTCGGGTTCGCGCGGGGCGACCTTGGAGCCCTTCGCGGTCACGGTGGCGACGTCGACCATCTCGTCGCGGGTGGCGAGGCGGAACATCAGGGTCTCGCATTTCTCCTCCGGACGTCCGAAGTCGGTGACGATCTCGGCGTAGAGGGTCACGGGGCCGATCATCTTCTGCGCGCGCTGCCCGTAGTAATGCGTCTTGATCCGGTAGTCGCCGTTCAGCGCGGCGCGGACCATGAACTCCTCGGGGCCATATCCCTGCGTGATGTCGAACGAGTTGCGGCCGCCGTTCGTGGTGAAGCGATGCTGGTAGAAGCATTCCTCGCCGGTCGGGTCGAACGTGTGCAGGTCCATGTCGGACATGTCGGTGTCCCAGCCGATGGTCACGCGGAGGTCAAGTTCGAGCGGATGCACGAGGCGGCTGTCGACGTCCTTCACCTCGAGTCCGGCGCGCTTCGCCTTCACGACGATGTTATTCAGTTCGGTAATGGCGATCAGTTCAACGTCCTTGAACCGTCCGTCGGGCTTCTTCACGATCGCGTTCATCATCATGTCGGCGGCGTCCTGCCAGCGTCCGGCGGCTGCGAGCACGAGCGCGAGGTCGCGGTAGGACTGCGGCTCCTCGGGCGCGAGTTCCAGGACCTTGCGGAACACGGTTTCGGCGGCGTCGAGTTCGCCGAGGTATTTCAGGTTGTAGCCGAGCACGCGCAGGAGCATGCGGTTTTCGAGCTGCATTTCGGCGAGGTTGGAGACCACGCGGACCGCGAATTCCTTCTGACCGTTGCGGGCGAAGTAGTCCGCGCAGTCCACGAAGAATCCGAGGTTGTCGGCGTTCTTCGCGCGGAGTTCCAGATAGCGTTCCTGCGCCTTGTCCTTCGCGGATTCGAGTTCCTTCAGATAATCCGCGCCGGAGGTCCACTGGTTCAGCTTGATGGACTTGGATGCGCCGTTCGAACCGCCTGCCTTTTTCGAGGCGGAACCGGCGTCTTCGTCCGCATCGTCGAACGCGGCGTCCGAGGCGACGGCAAAGTCCATCACGGGGGCTGCCCCCATGACCATACCGTCTTCCATTTCGGCGGAACGGGTGAGTCCCGGAGCGCTGTTTCTCTGCATGGCCGCGCCGCCGCCGAAACCGCCGCCGAAACCGCCCATGCCGCCCGCGGCGTTCATCGGACGCACGCCGCCGCCACCGCCGAATCCGCCCTTGAAGACGGGATCCGGTCTCTTCTTGCCGTCGTACCAGTCGATGATCTCGCTCTGATAACGCTTTGCGAGCGTGTCGATGCGCTTGTCGCGTTCGGTCGCGGCGTCGGCCTTTTCCTTTGCCTTGTCCTTGGCGATCTGCGCCTGGCGTTCGTCATACTTGGCGCGCCATTCGGGCAGCGTTTCGGGAGGACGGATGCTGTATTCGAGGTGCTGGTCGAGACTTTCGAGCACGAGCATGGAGGCGCCGGGCGTCACGAGCCCGTACTGCTGGCCGAGCGTGAGGAATTCGGACGGCGTGGTCTTCGGGTTGCGTTTCGCCTTTTCGAGTTTCATCATCCCGTAGAGCGTGCGGATCATCCTGCCGTCGACCGCGGCGGCGGAATCCAAATCGAACTCCATCGCGGGCAGGCTGTCGATCTTCACCTCAAGTTTGTGTTTGCCGTCGGGGAACGTTCCGGCGATGCGGACCGTGCCGCCCGCGCGGAACATCTTCGCATTGGCGACGGCGTCGGACGCGTCCGCGCCGTCGAGTTTCACGGATTCGAGCGCGGCGGGCTTGACATCGAGCAGATCGGCGACCGCGGCTGCGGGCGTCATGCGGGCGAGATTCAGGTACAGCGCGTTCGCGCCGGACGCCTCGGCGAGGTATTCGAGGTAGGACGTTTCGGAGGTCGTGGAGACGGAGACGAACGCGGTGCGGCCCTTCGCGGCGGGGATGTTCTCCGCGCCCTTGCCGAAGGTCTGGATGCCGTCTGTGAAGACGAACGCGCAGGCGTCGGCGGGAACCGCGGCGAGGAATCGTTCCAGGCCGAGGAAATCGGTGCCGCCGTCGTACGCGGTCTTCTTCAGGAAGTCAAGCGGCGCGGACGCGTCGCCGTCCTTCACCGTGAACGTCTTCGCGGGCTCCAGCGTGTTGCGAAGAATGCTCACGGAAACGTCGACCGTCATGGCCTTCATCTTATCCGAAGCGAAGAACTGTTTCAGCAGTTCCAGTTCTGGCGCATGGTCGTTCGAGGCGCGGGAACCGGAGGCGTCCCACAGGATGGAGACGGACTTCGGCGCGTTGAAAGCAGATGCGGTCGGCGCGGCGGCGGGGAGCGTCGCGGCGACGAGGAAGAAGTTTTCGCCGCCGAATCGCTCGGTCTGCACGGGCGCGGGCTTGTCCGCCACGGTGATGCGGAGGTCTTCCGGCAAGGCGATGTTCTCGAGCGTGCGTTCGCCGAGCAGGGCGTTTTCCCAGCGGGAGAAATTCATGTTCGCGAACGGGGCGGATTCGACCTGCGGCGCGGCGGCGGGGTCCATGACCTCCACGCGGAGCGCGACCTTCGAAAGCTTGTTCTCGAAGCGCATCGGCAGCGTGAAGATCGGCGCGCCGTCCACGCGGTCCACCTCGGAGATGAACGTGATGCGGATGCGGCGGCCGCCGTTGGCCGGGATCGGATAGATGCGCGTGCGGTAGCTGTTGCCGCCGACGGATTCGACCAGCGCGGGGTCCGCGCCCTTGCGTTCGATGGCTTCGAAGACTTCCTGCGCGCGTTTCTTTTCGACGATGGCGGCGTCGATCATTTTTCCATTAATATCCAGCGCAGCGCCCGTGACGGTGGCTCCGGCGGGCAGCGGCAGCGTGAATTCGCCTTCCAGCGCCACCGGGTTCGGATTGGTCACGACCGCCTCGAACTCCGTACTGGCGATCTCGCCGCGGATGCGGACTTTCGCGGAGACCTCGGACACGACGACCGGAACCAGTTTCGGGTCGGCCGGACGCGGCGGAGGCAGAATGCGGATCGGGGGCAGGATCACGCGCGGTTCGACGAACGGGCGCGGACGTGGACGGACAACAAGATCCTGCGTTTCGTTCATGGACCTTGCTCCTTTTTGTTCCCCGGCGGCCGCAAGCATCTGCACGGCGGCCTTGCGCTGAACAGGGGCGGATTCCTCTTTCGCGGCATCGCCGGGTTCGGCGAATGCGGCGGCTTCCGGTTGAGCGGTCCTGGCAAGCGCGGAGACGCGGACGGCGTTCTCCGCCGCATCGGCATTCACGGCGTTCTTCTGCGCGGCGAAGGAATCGGTCGTCATCATGCGGGCCATGCGACCGCCCGAAGGAGCGCCGCCGAAACCGCCCATGCCTGCGGGAGCGCCGCCGCCGAAACCGCCGCCGAAACCGCCCATGCCGCCTGCGGGAACAGCGCCGCCGAACGAGTTCACAGCCACCGGGGCGTCCGCGGCATCGCCGGGCGCGGCGGCAAGCGACGTCGCGACGATCGCTTCGGCGTCAGTCTGATCGTCTCCACCCGCAGCGTTGTCTTCCATGATGGAGGCGAGAAGCATCGGCTGCGCTTCCTCTTCAGAAATAATATCTTTCGGCATGTCGGCGCCATATGCGGCGGGAGCGTTATAGGTGTTATCAACGACCATGTCAACGCCGGGAACGCCGTAGCCGTCGGCGCGGACCGCGGACGAATCGTCCTTCAGCGTGGTGAGCACAAGCTGGAAGGCCAGAAGGCAGACGGCGATGCCCGCCGCGGCCTTCCAGATCATCGGAAAATGCGGGCGTTCCTGCGCCTTCGCCGCCGCAAGGAAACGGCGCTTGAATTCGTCTTCGGACGCGTAGATGCCGGACTGTTCGCGGGCGTCCTGACGCTCTTTCAGTTTCCCGAGCAGCGCGTCGAGATCGCGTTTGCCGTCGGCGTTGTCGTTGCTATGCTTCTTCATAAGAGACCTCCCGGATGGATTGGGCCAGTAATTGTTTCGCTTTGTGGATGCGCTGATAGAGGGTGTTGCGCGAACAGCCCAGCATCGCGGCGGCCTCCTCCGGAGTGCGTCCGGAGAGGACTCCGAGCGAAAGCGATTCCCGGTAGAGTTCGGGGAGCCGGGCGATGGCTTCTTCCAGCCGGTCCAGCAGCCGCGAATCGTCTTCGCCACCGCCGGACGCCGCGCCCGATTCCCCGTAATCCGCCAGGACATCGCGTTCCCGGGCGCGATCACGCACCATATCGTAGCACACATTGATCAGGATTCTGGTTACCCAGGTCGCGAACTCCGACTGACCGCGGAAGGCGTCGTATTTCCGCCAGGCGGCCATCAGGGCCTGCTGAACGGCGTCGTCAACGTCCGCCGGGCTCCCGAGGATACGCATCGCGGTTCCCCGGAGCATTCCGAGCTTCTCTTCGATCAGCTGTTCAAAGACCTGTTCTCTGGTTTCCATAAGTCCTCAATCCAACATGTTCTGACGATTAGACCGACGCCCCCGGCCAAATCTTAGCATGTTTCCGGAAAAATCCCATATTTTCGAAAAAAAAGTGTGAAAAAGCCTGAAAGAATCATTCCCCGACGTGGTAATGCACCTGCAAAAACAGCAGGAACACCGAGATCAGGTTGAATCCCATATGCAGAAGCGTCGACGGAATGACGGATTTGCTTTTCTCGTACTGCTGCTGGAAAAACAGCGCCAGAAGAAAAAGCGGAATCACCGGAACCACGAAGCATTCCCATGGAAACGGCTTCGCGGACAGACGGTCGAACCGCATATGGAACAGCGCAAAGATCAGCGAGACCGCAACGGCCGCTTCCTTACGGTAGAGAAACACGCGGACGAACCGGTAGAAGATGTGCCGGAATGCGAGTTCCTCGGCGATCGGGGCCGCGACCACGGTGATCAGCGCGAATCCGAAGAACGCCAGCGGCTTCAGGGAGCGGAACTGTTCCACGACGCTCTGCTCCTTCACCTCGCGTCCGACCGCTTTCAGCAGGGAGGAAAGACCGATCTGGGCGGTGAACGTGACCACGACGGCCAGTGCGAAGACGGGAAACAGGAAGCGCAGGGAATACTCGGGAGCCATACTCAGCCCCAGCTTCTCTTTCAGCGGATGTTTCCGTTCCGTACACAGCGCGGCGACCAGCACGGACGCGGCGACAAGGCCGTACTGGATCAGCATGGATGCCGCCCGGCACGCATTCTCGCCCAGAAATTGCGACAGGAATTTTAAAATCTGCGGCGAACACACGGCATACGCCGCGCATGTCGCCAGGATCAGCGCAAACGCCACGCAGACGAATGCGCTGCGGCGTCCGGTGAAGGTATCGTAATTCAGTCTCATTTCGCTTCTCCAAGATGTTTTTCGCGCAGATAGCGCAGGAACGGCGCGGCGTCCGGAACCGCGTTCCCGGTCAGACGGCGCAGGAAATCGGACGGGGCGTATTTCGCGCCGAAGCGGTACACGCGGTCGCGCAGGACGGACAGAGCGTCGTGCGGCGTTTCCGGCAGGCCGTCGGCGAAAAGCTGTTCCTTCAGCATAGCGCCGATCAGGTTGCCCAGCATGTAAGTCGGGAAATACCCCACGCCGCCGCTGTACCAGTGGACGTCCTGCAGTACGCCTTCGCGGTCGTTCGCGGGACGGATCCCGAAATAGCGCTCGAACGCGTCGTTCCAGACCGCCGGAAGGTCGTCCACGGATATTTTATCCTCGATGAGCGCCTGTTCCAGCTCCACGCGCAGGATGATGTGCAGATTGTAGGTCGCCTCGTCGGACTCCGTGCGGATGAACGACGGGCGGACGAGATTGACGGCCTTCAGGAAGGCGTCGAGCGGAACGTCCTTCAGATTCGCGGGGAACGCGCGGACGAGGTCCGGGTAGAAATTGCGCCAGAATTCGGGCGACCGCCCGAGGATGTTCTCCCAGAACCGCGACTGCGATTCGTGGAACGCCAGCGACGCGCCGTCGGAAAGCGGCGTTCCGGCGTACTTCAGCGCGATCCCCTGCTGGTACATCGCGTGGCCGCATTCGTGGATGCAGCTGAAAATGCAGTTCGCGGGTTCGTTGCGGCGCACGCGGGTCGTGATGCGGACGTCGTCCAGTCCGAAGTCCGTGGTGAACGGATGCGTGGAGAGGTCGAGGCGTCCGTGGGTGTAATCGAATCCCATGGCCTCGGTCAGACGGCGGCAGAACGCCAGCTGTGCGTCCGTGTCGTAGTCAAGATGCAGGAACGCGTCGTCGGGCGCGGAACGGCGCATGATTTCCGCGAGGATATCTTCCAGGCCCTTTTTGAGCGGCGGGATGATCTTGTCGAGGGTCTCGGTCGTGAGCCCTTCCTCGTAATCGTCGAGCATGGCGTTGTAACGGCTTCCCGCCTCGGGGAAGCAGTCGGCGTATTCGCGCTCCAGCTCCAGCAGTTTTTTCAGGGCGTCGGCGCAGAGCCTGAAATCCGACGCGGCGTAGGCCGCCTCCCACGCCGCCTGGGTCTCGCCGGTCTGGCGCGCGAGGCGTCCGGCGAGTTCGGCGGGGACCGCCTGTTTCTTGCGGAAATCGCGTTCGAGGCGGCGGATCAGCGCGGCTTCGTCGCTGTCCTGTTCGAAGTCCATCGCGGCGGCCTCGCGGACCAGATCGCCGTAGGCCGGATCGGTCGCTTTCTCATGTGCGATCACGGTCAGCGTTTCGAGCTGCCGCGCGCGCCCCGCCGCCGCGCCGGACGGCATATAGACCTGCTGGTCCCAGCCGAGCACGGCGAGCGCCGCGTTCAGGTCGCGGATTTCGGCGCACCGTTTCAGCAGCGGATCCAGCCGGGTATCCCAGGGCTGTTCCTGGCAGTTCATACCCGGACCTCCTCGGAGGAGGATGTGCGGTCGGCGGCGTGGGCTTCGAGAGCGGGCCGCACCACGGTTGCGAGGTAGTCGGCGACCTGCTGGGACGCCATGCCGGTGAAGGCTTCGGGCTTCAGAATCTCGTCGAGCCGGTCGGCCACGGAAGCGAAGAGCGGATCGGTCCTGAGGCGGGCGATCAGGTCGTTTTCGCCGCCGCCTTCCTTCACGGTGCGGGCGGCCTCCATGGAGTGCATGCGGATGTGCTCGTGGAGTTCCTGGCGGTCGCCGCCGACCTTCACGGCCTCCATGATGATGTTTTCGGTGGCCATGAACGGCAGTTCGGCGCGGATATGGGCGGCGATGACCTTCGGCCACACCTGAAGCCCGTTCGTGATGTTCGTGAGCAGGGAGAGGATCACGTCCGCGGTCAGGAACGCCTCGCCGATCACGATGCGGCGGTTCGCCGAATCGTCCAGCGTGCGTTCGAACCACTGCACGGACTCCGTGAGCGCGCAGTTCAGCGGCAGGCCGATCAGGTAGCGCGCCAGCGAGCAGACGCGTTCGCTGCGCATCGGGTTGCGCTTGTAAGCCATCGCGCTGGAGCCGACCTGCTTCTTGCCGAACGGCTCCTCGATCTCCTTCATATGGGCGAGCAGACGGATGTCGTTCGCCATCTTGGACGCGCTTTGGGCGATCCCGGAGAGGACCGCCAGCACGCTGTAGTCGATCTTGCGCGTGTATGTCTGGCCGCTCAGGCAAACGGGATGCTTGAATCCCATCTTCGCGGAGACCATGCGGTCGAGTTCGCGCACCTTGTCGCAGTCGCCGCCGAAAAGGTCCAGGTAGCTCGCCTGCGTTCCGGTGGTGCCCTTCGCGCCGCGGAACGGCAATTCGTCGATGGCGCGGTCGAGCGCCTGCAGGTCGAACATGAAGTCCTGGATGTAGAGGGAGAAGCGTTTGCCGAGCGTAGTGAGCTGGGCGGGCTGGAAATGCGTGAAGCCGAGCATCGGCATGGACTTGTATTCGGCGGCGAACTCCGCAAGGTTGTCCAGCAGGTCAAGCAGTTTCGCGCGCAGGATTTTCATGCCGTCGCGCATCTGGATCAGCTCGGTGTTGTCCGTCACGAAACAGCTCGTCGCGCCGAGGTGGATGATGCCTTTCGCCTTCGGGCAGACCTCGCCGAACGTGCGAATGTGGCTCATCACGTCATGCCGCACCTCGGCCTCGATCCGCTCCGCCTCCTCGAAGTCGATGTCGTCGAGGTGCGCGCGCATTTCCTCGATCTGTTCGTCGGTGATCGCCAGTCCGAGTTCCTTTTCGCTCTCGGCGAGCGCGAGCCAGAGACGCCGCCAGGTGGAGTGTTTGCGCTGGGGCGAGAAATTGTAACTCATTTCCTTGCTTGCGTAACGTCCGGTCAGGGGGTTCTGATAGGTCGTGTAATCCTTCATTCTGCGAGCCTTTCGTGGGGGATGCCGATTTTTATAATTAATGATTTGGATTATTACAGCATTTGAATATACACCATTTTTTCCGTTCTTCAAACGCGCGCGCCATTTTTCCTCAATTTTCCTCTTCGGATGGCGCAAAAAACGCCGCATCCCAGAAAAGAACGGGATGCGGCATAGCGAGGCAACTCTTCCGTTGCGAGGCCGTAGCTCTGCTCGCTTAAAGCGGGCGGAGTCGTCTCCTTCGCGAACCGGGAAACAGGATTTACTTCTTCGTTGCCTTCTTTGCCTGGGGTTTCTTCGCGGCGGCTTTCTTCGCCGGGGCCTTCTTTTCCGCGGCCTTCTTTGCGCTGTCCTTCTTCGCGGCGGCCTTGGAATCGGCCTTCTTCGAAGCCTTCGCATCCTTCTTCGAGGATTTCGCGGCCTTCTTGGAAGCCTTCTTCGCGGCCTTCTTTGCAGGCTTCTTCTCCTCGTGGTCGTGGCAGCGGCAATCGTCGTCGCAGCAGCCGTCGCCCTCTTCGATTCCGAGCATGCGGATCACGTCCTCGTCGTTGTTGAGCGGGATCTGCTCGACTTCGGCGGCGGTCCAGTATTCGCTGTGGGTGACTTCGTCGCCGGGTTCGAGGATGGCCAGCGGACCGAGCGTTTCGAGTTCCAGATAGCCGCCCTCGGTGTAGACTTCGATGGAGCTGCCGAGGTCGGGATACTCGTTTTCGTCGAAATACTCGTACTGCTTGATGAACGCGGTGTTGCGATTGATGTACGCGCACCAGCCCTCGCCGGAATTGAGTCCGATCTTGGTGGGCGCGCCCTTGGCAGTCTGCTTCACGAGCACGAAGCGGTCGCCGAACACGAAACGGGAATCGTTCGGCTTGGCATAGGGCCAGAAGTTGACGGAGCGGTTCGGGACGAGGCCTTCGGGGCCGCGGTTCTGCGGCAGGATGGCGGTGCCGCCTGGCATGAGCTGGGTGATGCCCCACGCGGCGGCCTCGATGTCCCAGAGGCCCTCGTTGCGGATCTGATGTTCGATGCGGAAGGAGTTGTCGCCTTCGGGATAGACGTTGATCGTCTTCACGATGCCGGTCAGCTCCTCGCGGGGGGCCATGAAGGCGACGCCGCCGTCGCGGAGTTCTGCCATGACGACCCGGCGGGTGTCCGGGCAGTAGGAACGCACGCTGTCCTCCGGCGCATGCCAGATGCGGTGTCCGCCGTAGTTGGTCCAGACCTTCTGGTTGGACGTGCCGGCGAGTTTCCTGTCGAGGTAAAGGAGGTTTTCGCCCTTCCCGAGGAAGGCGCCGACGATGCGCGGCCCGACCTCCGTGGTGACGACGATGCGGAATTCGCCGTGGGTGAGTTCGATGCAGTTCTTCCATCCCTGGAACGTGATCTTTTTGATCTTCATACGGTTTTGACTCCTTTACGTGTTTTTTGGGGGTGTTTTATACGGAACGGTTGAGCATTTGTTCGACGAGGGTGGCGAGCAGGCCGCGCCAGAGATTGTCCGGGAGCGGCTGCAGGGCCTTTTTCGCGCAGTCGGAGAGCGCGGCGATGCTGTCGCGGACGGCTCCGGCGGCTCCGCAATCGGTCAGGAGCGCGCGGACGCCCGCGATGTCGGATTCGGAATAATGCGGCAGCCGGAGGAAGCCGTCGAGTTCGGGGCGGCGTTCCGCGGGCAGACGCCGGACCGTTTCGAGGTAGAGCAGGGTAGGCTTGGCCTCCTGGAAATCGGAGCAGAGCGGCTTGCCGAAGACTTTCTCATCGCCGAAGACGCCGAGCATGTCGTCCTGCAGCTGGAACGCGGCGGCGAGGTTCGCGGCGTAATGGGAGAGCGCGCGGAAATCGTCGGATTCCGGTTCGTAGACGCCCTTCGCGACCGCCGCGCCGCAGTGGAGCGCGAACTCCATGATCGCGCCCGTCTTGCCGTCGATCATGCCCATCACGTCCGCCTCGGAGACCGACGCAGGATCGAGCAGTTCGAATTCCACGTCCAGCGCCTCGCCGGAGATCAGATCACGGTTCAGCTTCGTCTGCATGGCGCGCACGAGCGACAGCGCGAGCGCGGGATCGACGCCCCGGTCTGCGATGGATGCGAGGCGTTCCACCGCCCACCCCTGCTGGATGTCGCCCGCGAGGATCGCGAACGATTCGCCGAAGGCCGCCGCCTGATCGGGCGCGGCGTTGAGTTTGGACGCGGCGTAGTCGCGGAGCGCGACGTGCGTGGACGGCTGGCCGCGCCGGAGTTCGTCGCGGTCGATGATGTCGTCGTGAACGAGCGTCCAGTTGTGGTAGATCTCGACCGCCGCGGCCGCCGGGATCGCCTGTTCGCGGTTCCCGCCGAAGAGTTCGCACGCCCACAGGACGAGTGCGGGACGCAGACGTTTGCCGCCGCGTCCGGGGTAGTCGCGCACCGCGTCGCCGAGCGCGACGGGGCGAATGGTCTCCGGGAACGGATCCGCTTTGAGGAAGTCCCCGATCTGCTCGCCCACACGGCGAAGTTCGTCTTTGAATGCTGTCATGTTCTCTCCGAAGAAGCCGGTCCGGACCGGGCTGAAAACCGTTTGTGCGCGGACGCGAAATCCGAGTTGAATTTCGTCCGCGTAAGATCGTTTCCTATATTTTACCTCGAAATGCGCGGAAAATCAAGCGGAAACGAAGGAAAAATGAGGAAAAGTGCGTTTTTTTCGAAAAAATGGGAGCCGAACGGAATCCCCGCAAGCGGCGTCATTTGCCCTTTTCGAGCTCTTCCAATGCCGCTTTCGCCTCGGCGTTGCCCTGTCCAGCAAAATACTTCAGGTGTTCTTCCGCGTCTTCCAACCCCTGTTCGGCGGCTTTGAGCCACAGATCGACAGCCTCGGAAGTGTCTTTTTCGATGCCGAATCCTTCATAGAAGCACAGGCCGAGACTGAACTGCGCCGCGGGAAACCCCTGTTCCGCGCTCTTGCGGAACCACTCGACCGCCTGTTCCAAGTCCTGCTCCACGCCTTTTCCTCCGAGACAACAGAGTCCGAACCAGTTTTGCGACTCGGCATCGCCCTGCTCGGCGGCCTTCCGCCACCACTTTGCGGCTTCCTTTTCGTCCTTCCTGCCCCCGATGCCGTGGTAACGATGCCATGCGAACCAGAATTGCGCGTCGATATTGCCTTGTTCCGCCGCTTTTTTGAACCACTTTGCGGCTTTTCTGTCATTCTGTTCCACCCCTCGGCCGTGTCGGTAGAAAAGGGCAAGGCAGTACTGCGCGATCTCGTCGTCCTGGTCCGCGGCCTTGCTCATCCACTTGAATGCCGCCTCGTCATCCTGTTCGACGCCGCGTCCCAGACCGTATGCGGACGCAAGCAGGATTTGGGCGGTCGAGACGCCCTGATCCGCTGCCAGTCTGTACCATTTCACTGCCTCGGCATAATCCTGTTCGACGCCCTGGCCGCTCTCATAGCAGAACCCGAGATTCTTTTGCGCCAGATCGAACTTCTGTTCCGCCGCCGCGCGAAACCATTTTACTGCTTCGGCATAATCCTGCTCGACGCCTATTCCTTCAGAATAGCAAACTCCAAGAAGATTCTGCGCTCCCGGATTGCCCTGTTCCGCAGCCAGAAGGAATTTCCTGAACGCCGATTCGTAATCTCCCGCATTGCAGTCGGCTCTTCCTGCGTTCATTTCCGCTTCTCCCGGCTCCTCGGTCGTCCTGCATCCGGCGAACATGACGGCAAGAATCATTCCCGCGTCTGCAAGGAGCATGACGAGATTTCCCGGTGTCTTTTTCAGGAGGGAAATGTATTTCATAGTGTTTTTTCTTTCCTATTTACAGAATGAATCGCTGTTTGGGGCGGATGATTGAACGAAAACGGGAAGCCGCTGGTCTTTTTTTGTCAAACTGGCGGCTTCCCTGATTGTTTTTGAACTGAGTTCGAACTCAGCGGTCCACGCGCGCGCCGCCTCCGCCGACCAGCTTTTCGACCTCGGCGAGACGCGCCATCGAGGTGTCGCCGGGGGTGGTCATGGCGAGCGCGCCGTGGGCGGCGCCGTATTCGACCGCGAGCGCGGGATCGCCCTTTTCCAGAAATCCGTAGATGAGGCCGGAGGCGAAGCTGTCGCCTCCGCCGACGCGGTCGAAGATCTCGAGGCCGTCGCGCTGCTTCGCCTGGTAGAACTTGCCGTCGCTCCAGACGATCGCGCTCCAGTCGTTGACCGTGGCGGTGCGGACGGTGCGGAGCGTGGTGGCGGCGGCCTGGAAGTTCGGGTAGACGGAGACGGCGCGTTCGATCATCTTGCGGAAGTTGGCCGGGTCGATGGCGCTGATGTTGGCGTCGAGGCCCTCGACCTCGAAACCGAGGCAGGCGGTGAAGTCCTCCTCGTTGCCGATCATCACGTCCACGTACTGCGCGATCTCGCGGTTGACCTCGCGGGCGCGCTCCTTGCCGCCGATGGCCTTCCACAGCGACGGACGGTAGTTGAGGTCGTAGCTGGTCACGGTTTCGTATTTCTTGGCGGCCTTCAGGGCCTCGATGACGACGCCGGGCGTGGTGTCGGAGAGCGCGGCGAAGATGCCGCCCGTGTGGAACCAGCGGCTGCCGAGCTTGCCGAAGATCATGTCGAAGTCGATGTCGCCCGCCTTCAGCTGGGAGACCGCCGTGTTGCCGCGGTCGGAGCAGCCCACCGCGCCGCGGATGCCGTAGCCGCGTTCCGTGAAGTTCAGGCCGTTGCGGACCTGACGCCCCACGCCATCGTACGGAACCCACTTGATGAGGGAGACGTCCACGCCGCCCTGCAGCATGAAGTCCTCGACCAGGCGGCCGACCGGATTGTCCGCAAGCGCCGTGATCGCGCCTGCGCGGAGGCCGAAGCAGCGGCGGAGTCCGCGCGCCACGTTGTATTCGCCGCCGCCTTCCCACACGTTGAACTGCCGGGCGGTATGAATGCGGCCCGGCCCCGGATCGAACCGGAGCATGATTTCTCCGAGGGAGAGGATGTCGTATTTGCACGAATCGGCGGACTTGATCTTGAGCATGATGAACTCCTTGTGAGGTTAGGATATGCCGGATTCCCGAGGGGCCGAGTCAGCGGCCATGGGGAAACCGGCGTATGAAGCGAATCATATCATTTAATATAGCGCATTGAACTACATTTTTACACCCCGGTTTCATTTTTTTGTCAAAAAAAGCGCTTTCCTCCTTGAATTGTACACGGTTCCGTGCTAAATTATAATCCCATCCGGATGCCAGCATAGCTCAGTCGGTAGAGCGGTTCACTCGTAATGAACAGGTCATCGGTTCGATTCCGATCGCTGGCTCCATTTTTTTGCCCTGATTATCAGCCGGTTGCACTCGCAAAGCACAGATCTTGGTCTTTTTGTTTTTTTCTGTTTTTTTGCTTTGTTTTTGAACGGAATAAAGCGCGAATGGTCAGGCAATGGTCAAAGACGCGCCTTGTTCCAGTTGCCATGAGACAACCGCATTTTGAACTTGCGCCGGCCCGGCTGGACTGGCGTCGACGTCCGTCTATGGTCGATCCCCAAAGAGACTTTTCCGTTTTTGCGCCTTGCGTTTGGTCAACATTGGTGTATATTATGAAAGCAAGCGCAAATGGAACGGGCTGTTCCCGGCAGATTTTCGTTGAAAAGGAACAAGCAACATGGGTGAAAAACGACGCCATCTTATGAGCTACGATTACAGCATTCCGACTCTTCTCCTGCGGTTCCTCGGATCATGCGTGTACGGTAATGCCAGGGCGTATTATGCCGCCCTGAATGAATCCGAGCGCGCCGAACTGGAAAGGCAGGGGAGGGGATTCCGGGCGGACGCATGGTTCTACCGCTGCCTGTACGATGTCCTGCCGGACGAAAAGCGGGCGGAGCATCGGAAGACATATCAGATGCGGCAGATCAATGCGATGACGGGCGCACTGGAACTGAAGCGCCTTTACCGCGTGCTGGCGGAACACGGTCTGCGGTTTGTTCCGATCAAAGGCGCGGACTTGGCATACAGACTGTATCCGGACGCCGCGCTGCGCCCGTACGGCGACTGGGACATCTGGTTCCATCCCGACGACTGCGAACGCGCGCTTGCCGTGTTGGCGGAAGACGGCTGGACCGTGCCGGAGCGCTATTCCGGCGTTCGCGGATCGGTTCGAAGGAGCGGAGCGCACCATTTTTCCCCGCATGTCCGGGGGCGGCATAGAATCGAGCCTCATTTCACGCTGCCGAATTTCAACGGCATAGACCCGTTCGAAATGTGGGAATATACGACGGATTGTCCGGACGGAGACGGACAACGGGTCCTTTCCCCTGAAATGAACCTCATGATGCTTGCCCGTCACGCGGCTTCACTGTCGTATTATCACGCCCGGATCCCGGCAATCCTGACCGATGCGGCGATGGTCCTGAAGGATCCGGCGGATTTCGCCGTTCTCCGCAGGCTGTCCGACCGCTGGCGCCTGCCTTATCCGGGCGACCTGCTGGCGGCTTTCCCGGAGTTTTTCCCCGCAGGCGAAATTGAGAAATTCGGGGCCGAACCGGCAAAGGCGGCGGCGTTTCGCAAAATCTTCGAAAAGCGCGCCACTCTTGGCGAACAGGAAAACGTGTCGCTTCTCCTGAGCCGGTACGAACAGAGGGGGCGAGTCGCCGGAAGCATATGGAAGCACATCCGGACCCACAGCCCCGCTGAAATGCGTTGCGTTTCCCATTTGCCGGAACATGGCGCATGGGGCCGCGTGGCATGGGCTTACATCCGCTGGTTCTGGACGCGGAGCCTGAGCGCAGGGGCGTGGATCCGGCGAAACCCGGAGCTGCGGGATTACGCGTGCATGGTCGAGGCTTTGGAACCGAATGCTCCGCCGAACGAATAACAGCGGCTTTTCCCTGAAGACGGACGCTCCATGAAGCAGACATTCTCTGGAAAAAACATGCAGACGGAACCTCGGCCGCAGGACATGACCTCGCTGCGGATGGGGGAGATTGCGCGTTTCGTCCTGAGGGCGATGCGGCCGTGGCGCTGGGTGTATGCGGGCGTGTTCGCGGGCGTCCTGCTCATCACCGCGGCGGGATATGCGCTGCCGATCGTCCAGAAACGCCTGATCAACGCCCTGACCGCGCGCGAATCCGACGGCATCTGGCGTCTTTTCGTCGTCACGGGGGCGCTGATGCTGCTGATCCGTTCGGAAGCGCTCCTGCGGCAGCGCGTCGTGAACTCCACCGTCCACAAGGTCATGTTCCTGCTCAAAACCCGCATTGCGGAGCGTCTGCTCGACATGCCGCCCGGCCTGCTCGACCGTCTCGGCGGCGGCTATCTCTCCGGACGCCTCGCCAACGACGTCGCCCAACTGCAGATTTTCTTCTCCAACATGCTCTTCACCGTACTGGCGAACATTCTGAAAGTCGCAGGCGGGCTCGTCTTTCTCTTCATCCTCAGCCCGCGCACCGGACTCGCCGCGCTGCTCGCGTTTCCCTGCTACGCCTTCCTGCTCCGGCGATTCCGCGGACGCCACTACGCCGTCTCCCGCGAAATCAGCGAACTCCACGCCCGCAACCAGCGCATGCTCGCATCCTCGCTCGGCGGCATCGATCTGGTGAAGGCCAGCGCTGCAGAGGAACGCGTGGGCGGCGCGATCCGCACCGGATTCGCCCGCGAGACCCTGTTCCGCCTGCGCGCCGTGAAGCTGTCCAACACGTTCCTTTTTCTCGCCGGGCTGATCCCGCTCGCCTGCCAGGGCGCGCTCGCCGCGGTCGGGGTCCATTTCATTCTGAGGGGGGAATGGACGCTTGGTTCGCTCTGGGCGCTGAACTGCTACCTCATGAACGTCTTCCATCCGGTCGGGCAGCTTTGCGGCGCGTTTCCTCTCGCGCAATCCGCGCTTGCCTCCGCCGCGCGCCTCATCGAGCTTCAGAACGCCACGCGCGAACCGCATCTCGATTCCGGGCTGGAGGACTTCGAACTGAAGGGCGCGGTCGAACTGCGCGGCCTCAAGTTCGCATACCATCCGGGGCGCACCGTGCTGGACGGCGTCGATCTCTCGCTCGAACCGGGCGCGAAGCTCCTGGTTTCCGGCCCCTCCGGTTCCGGCAAAAGCACCCTTTTCGCGCTCCTTCTCGGTTTCTACAAGCCCGTTTCCGGCGCGATCCTGATCGACGGACGCCCGCTCGCCGACTACAATGTCCGCGCGCTGCGCCGCCAGATCGGATACCTCGGGCCGTTCCCCGAGTTCATCCCCTCCTCGCTCCGCGCCAACCTCGCGCTCGGCTGCGCCTCTCCACCGGACGACTCCGCGATCTTCGCGGCGCTCCGTGAAGCCGGCGCCGATTCCGTCGTCCGGGCGCTCCCGCACAAGCTCGACACCATGCTCACCGAATCCGTCCGCAATTTCTCCGCTGGCGAACGCCTCCGCTTCGCGCTTGCCCGCGAGCTCCTCCGCGGCGCCCGCATCCTCCTGCTCGACGAAGCCGCCGCGCACCTCGACGCCGACAACGAAACGCGGTTCCTGGAGACCGTCCTCCGCGTCTTCCGCGACCGCACCGTCCTGATGATCCGGCACACGCCGCATCCGCTCACGGACAAGTTCCCCGTCCTGCACATTCCGCGACGGTAAGGTCGGATATTCCGTTTTTCCACGTTTGTTCCTTGTTTTTTGTTGCGAAACGGTTATATTACTGTATTTGATTTATGTTTGACCACAGACAGAAAGGTATTCCACAAAATGCCGAAAGTTTCGATCATCATTCCAGCCTATAATGCGGAAAAGACGCTCGCGGCCTGTTTGGATTCCGCCTTGAACCAGACGCTTCGCGACATCGAAGTCATTTGCGTCAACGACGGCTCGACGGACCGCACGCGTGAAATCATCGTCGCCTATATGAGGAAGGACTCCCGCGTTCGCGGGATGTCCTTCAACTATTCCGGAGGCACCGTTTTTGCGCGCACGATGGGCATTCTGGATGCGACCGGCGACTATATCATGCATCTGGATGCGGACGACCAGCTGCTTCCTTCGGCCTGCGAGAGCGCCGTCCGGCTGATCACCGAGAAAAACGTGGACATTCTCCAGTTCGGATCAAAGGTTGAATCCCCCTTTGAAATGACGCAGGCACAGAAGGATGAGATTGCCGGCGCACGCAAGCTTGATCTGAAAGGAAAGGAAATCCTTTCCGCATGCTTTATCAGGCGACTTTTTCCCTACGTGCACTGGAATAAGATTTACCGCACCTCGTTATTGAAAAAGGCTGTTGCGGCCATGCCGGACGTCCATTTGGACAGAGCCGACGATATGTATATGGCTTTCTTCTATTACTACTTCGCGGAATCCTTTTGCAGTGTGAAAGATGGTCCTTTTTACATTTATAATTTTGCGGGCAAGTACTTTGGGCAATTCATGACGTTAGACATGTTTCGGAATCACTGTCAGGTTATGAATGCGTTTCCCCTGATCGAGCAATTCCTGCGCAGGCGGGAGGATTATGATTCTTATCGGTATGTGGTGGACGGGATGCGCAATATAAACCGCATTTTAGTACTTAACATCCTTCTGACCATACCGGATCTCACACGGGATATGGTGCATGTCGCCGTTCAGTATTACGGCCCCGATATCATATATGATTTTGTGGAGAAAACCGGCCTATTGCGTATCAAATGCGACAGCCGCATGGGCCTGATCCCCGTGCTTCTTTCCCGTCAGCCTTCCAATCAACAATGACTTTTGACCGCAGACAGAAAGGTATCCATCAAAATGCCGAAAGTTTCGATCGTCATTCCAGCCTATAATGCGGAAAAAACGCTCGCGGCCTGTTTGGATTCCGCCTTGTCCCAGACGCTCCGCGACATCGAGGTCATTTGCGTCAACGACGGCTCGACGGACCGTACGCGCGAAATCATCATCGCCTATATGAAGAAAGACTCCCGTCTTCGCGGGTTGTCTTTCAATTATTGCGGAGGCACTGTCTTTGCGCGCAAGATGGGCATTCAGGATGCGACCGGCGACTACATCATGCATCTGGATGCGGACGACCTGCTGCCTCCTTCGGCCTGCGAGAGCGCCGTCAAGCTTATCAGCGAGAAAAACGTGGACATTCTCCAGTTTGGGACACGCCTTGAAACCCCCCTCGAAATGACACAGGCGGAAAAGGAAAAGACCGTTGCGTCGCGTGAACTTGATCTGAAAGGAAAGGAGATCCTTTCCGCTTGCTTTGTCAGACGACTTTTTTCCCCTGTGCAATGGAATAAAATATACCGTGCCGCGTTATTGAAAAAGGCTGTTGCGGCCATGCCGGATGTCTGTTTGCACAGATCCGAGGATAAGTATATGGCTTTCTTCTATTATTATTTCGCGGAATCCTTTTGCAGTGTGAAAGATGGTCCTTTTTATATTTATAATTTTGCGGGCAACTATCTTGGAAAAACCATAACGTTTGAAATGTTTCAGTATCATTGTCAGTTTATGGATGTATTTCCGCTGATCGAGGATTTTCTGCGCAGACGGGATGATTATGATTATAACGTTTATGTATTAAGCGAGTTGCGCAATACGATCCGCGATTTGGTGCTTAGCATCCTTCTGACCGTGCCGGATCTCACACGGGATATGGTGCGTGTCGCCGTTCAGCATTTCGGCCCCGACATCATGTATGATCTTGTGGAAAAAACCGGCTTATTGCGTGTCAAATGCGACAGCCGCATGGGCCTGATCCCCGCGCTTCTTTCCCGGCAGACATCAAAACAACAATGACTTTTCTTTTCTGATCATGCCGAAAGTCTCGATCATCCTTCCCGCCTTTAACGCAGCACGTTCCATCGGCGCGACTCTTGATTCCATCCTCGCGCAGACCATGCCGGATCTCGAGGTCGTCTGCGTCAACGACGGCTCGACCGACGACACGGAATCCTGCATCGAACGATACATGCGGACCGATTCGCGCATCCGCTGCCTCTCTTTCCGTCAGAACAGCAAGAGCGTGATCGCCCGCAAGCGCGGCGTGATGGACGCCGTCGGGGAGTTCATCATGTTCGTGGACGCCGACGACCTCCTTGTGCCGGACGCCTGCGAAAAACTGCTCGCGCTCATGGAGAGCACGCAAGCAGACGTCCTTCAATTCGCCCTCCGCCTCGAGACGGAACAAACAGATGACGTGAATCCGACCTTCGAGAGCTTTTTCGCCGCGCATGATTTGAACTTGACGGCGCCCGATATCCTTCCGTCCTGTTTTATCCGGCATCGTTTCTCGCACAATCTTTGCAACAAGATATGCCGGGCCGATCTGTGCAGGAAAGCCTTCGCCGCCATGCCCGATTGCCGTTTGCATGATTATGAGGACATGTATGCGCTCTTTTTCGTCCTCTACCATGCATCGACCTTCCGAAGCGTTCCCACCGAGCCGCTCTACCTCTACCGTTTCAGAGGAATCGATTCCTATGCCAACCCCACGCCGGGTCAATTCGAGGAACTTTGCTCCGCGATGCGGATGTTCCCGCTTCTCGAACATTTCCTGCTCGAACAAGACACCCTTGATCTGCACCGTTATGTCCTTGATGCGATGAAGGACGACATTTGCCGGGATGCGCTTACCAAGCTCCTGACCGTTTCCGATCTTTCCCCGGATTTGATTCGAATCGCGTACCGGTCTTTCGGAGCCGATATTCTCTATGATCTTCTGGAGAAAATCGGACTCACGCAAGTTCAAGATTCTTCCCGTCTTGGACTCATTGATCGACTGACCGAATATCTTCGGGAGTCTTAATTGTTTCGATATTGCAATATATTTTCTGAAAATTTACTTGTTTTTTTTGGGGGGAGATATATATTACTACCGAATAAGTAAGAAATACCATAATCAAATTGACAACCCCGACAACCAATAGGAGTTCCGCAATGCCCGACAACGTTCATCTGACCGACCCCTCTTCCGAAGTGCATGACTATTTGACGATTCAGTCAGCTTTGAATGATGCTGCCCTTAACTCATGGAGTAACGTTTCCATCGTATGTGATACCGGTTACACGGGCGAGACTGGCAATGTAAGCAACCCGGAGGGAGTCAATGCGAGCCTTCAAATCCTCGGCAACGATGTCTCTTTCGGGGATAAAAGCCTTTCCCTCAACGGAAAGATCGAGCTTGGCCCAGCGGCATTTGTTAAGTCGGTCGGCAATGTCACGTCCAGCAAGAACGGTATCGTTCTTGCTGACGGAACGAGCACGGAAACCGAACACGGAACTATCATTAACTTCACCGAACTCAATGTATCCAATATAATTGCCGCCGAAGGTGTGGCCGGCGACATTGACGTCGGCGCGAATGCGACGATGGTAGCGGGCGGCACGATCAGCGCGGCCGGCGACATTGATGTTAAATCCTATGCGACGATGATTTCCGGAAGCACGATCAACGCGACCGGCGACATCGAGGTGGAGAGCGACGCGAAAGTATACATCGGCACGTCCACCGAACCCGGAGACTACGCCGGGATCAAGATTGCGGCGAATACGGAGGGAATGGACGCCCACGGCATCATCGTGCATGGCGCGAACGGGATCACGCTGGAGGAGGCGACCTCGTCCGGCAGCAGTGCGAAGATGATTAGCGGCGGCACGATCTATTCGGCCAAAGACATCGACGTTCAATCGTATGCATCGATCAAAGGCAGTTCGATCACCGCAGGCGGCGACATCGATGTTGGGACCTATGCGGAGATGATCGCGGGCGGCACGATCAGCGCGGTCGGCGACATTGATGTTAAATCCCATGCGACGATGATTTCTGGCAGCACGATCAACGCGACCGGCGACATCGAGGTGGAGAGCGACGCGAAAGTATACATCGGCACGTCCACCGAACCCGGAGACTACGCCGGGATCAAGATTGCGGCGAATACGGAGGGAATGGACGCCCACGGCATCATCGTGCATGGCGCGAACGGGATCACGCTGGAGGAGGCGACCTCGTCCGGCAGCAGTGCGAAGATGATTAGCGGCGGCACGATCTATTCGGCCAAAGACATCGACGTTCAATCGTATGCATCGATCAAAGGCAGTTCGATCACCGCAGGCGGCGACATCGATGTTGGGACCTATGCGGAGATGATCGCTGGCGGCACGATCAGCGCGGTCGGCGACATTGATGTTAAATCCTATGCGACGATGATTTCCGGAAGCACGATCAACGCGACCGGCGACATCGAGGTGGAGAGCGACGCGAAAGTATACATCGGCACGTCCACCGAACCCGGAGACTACGCCGGGATCAAGATTGCGGCGAATACGGAGGGAATGGACGCGCACGGGATCATCGTGCATGGCGCGAACGGGATCACGCTGGAGGCGGCGACCTCGTCCGGCAGCAGTGCGAAGATGATTAGCGGCGGCACGATCTATTCGGCCAAAGACATCGACGTTCAATCGTATGCATCGATCAAAGGCAGTTCGATCACCGCAGGCGGCGACATCGACGTTGCCGCCTATGCGGAGATGATCGCTGGCGGCACGATCAGCGCGGTCGGAGCCATCGATGTCGCGAATGGAGCGAAAGTCCTCATTGGCGACTCCGATCCGGCTGAAGGTTTTACCGGGATCATGCTTGGCACAGCCGCTGCGGCGATGACCGCGGGTTCCGGCGTTACGGCCGCTTCGGTCTCGAACGCCGGCACGATCAACCTTGGTCTGGAGGCCGATACCGAACACGAGATTCCTGGCACGGCTGCCCCGATGACGGTCACGAACACCGTCACGAACACCGGCACGATCAACATCCGGAACGCTGGCCTGCTGGACAGCGGAGAAGTCGGCATCACAGCGGCCGGCATCGACAACACCGGCGGCACGATCACGGTGGACGCCACGGGCTATGACGGATCGGCGATGAAGCTGGTCGTCGAGACGACCGCCTCCGCGATCACGGGCAATGCGATCCAGGTGGAGCAGGAAGGATACTATATCTTCGATCGCGTCGGCGCATCCGGGTACGAATACTGGCTGACGAACGCGGCAAAAACGCCTGTGTATGCGAACTCCACCTGGAACATCAGCGAGGAATTCGGCATTGCGGCAACGAAAAAATCCGATCCAACGGAGGTCGTCTCCGGGAAGTATTCCCTCTACAATGCGGCCGAGACGGTCAACGCCGCGGTGGAAACGGCGCTTTTGGTCGGCGCGGACGAGATCATCGTGCAGGGCGGCGCGCATGACGACGGCGAGGGGGTATATCTGAGCGGGATCAAGACGACGATCGAGTCGGATGCGGGCGAATTCGCCCGCGGGGTGCTCTGCGGCGTCGAAACGAAGGTGGCAGGCGATTCGAGCAGGACCATCGATGTCTCCGTTGCGGGCGGCAAGTACGCGAAAGTCTTCGTCGGCGGCAACAACATCGTGTCGCCCACGGGAAGCGGCAATACAGTGAACATCGAGTCGACGGGCACGGTCAGCATCTCCGGCGGCTCGTTCGGAGGCGTAGTGTCCGGCGGCGACAGATTCCAGCAGGGGCAGTTCAACCTGTTCGGGGATGTCAATACGGTCATCACCGGCGGTTCGTTCTCGTACGCTGTCGCTGGCGGCCTGCTGAACGCGACCGGAGCGATGGAGAAAGGCCAGGGGATCGTCAAGGACGATGTGAACCTGACGATCAAGGGCGGAACGTTCGACAACGCATCCCATAGCGTCTGGATTTACGGCGGATGCATCTCCACCAAGCGAGGCGATGAGGATGATCCGATCAGTTCGCAGACCACGATCGAAGGGAACGTCACGATCACTGTCGACACGTCCGCACTTACGGGAAGCGACAAGATCACTCTTTGCAGCATAGCTGTCGGATCGCATGGCTGGGGCGCGATCTACGGCGATGCGGAACTGGTCTTTACGGGCGAAGGCAGCAAGATCGAATTCGCGTCCAAGTCCCAGATCTGGGGCAGTTGCGGCGGAGATGACATCAACACGGACTACGGGAAGATCGTGGATTCCCTTGTTGATGGGGCCAGGATCCTTTCGTTCACGGGTTTCAGCGGCACGCTCGCCTGCGAGAAGATCAGGGGCTTCAGCGATATCAAGGTCACTGGTGGCAGCGACGTCACGCTGAACAGCAAATGCAATCTTTCCGACACGGAAAAATGGACGTTCGAAAACGACAGTACGCTCTCCGGCGATTTCGTCAACAACTTCGCCGGCGTCGGTGGCGAACCGGGCGATGTCCTGAACCTGATCCTTGGCAAAAGCGAAAGCTTCACGGACGGATGGGAAATCCTTGCCGACACCGATGCCACGGACAGCAAGGATGTATTCAAGGGATTCGGTTCCTTCTCCGCAGTCAATTTGGAAGGGTTCGGCGCCGCAACCGGCTATGACAGCGGTAACCTCGCATGGTATTGGGGCGCTGATTATGAAAACGCCACTGCCACGGTCGGTCTTGAAACCAGCGGATCCCGGAAGAGCATGGTCCTGCACCTTGCATAATCAAATCAATCACGGATTGCTTGCGATATGAACGAAATGGAAACGAAACGGAAAGAGTCGTACGAAACTCCGGAAATCATGGACATCAAGCCTGTAACGACATGCAAAGTCGTCGGGCTCTCTGGTGAACCCGATTACGATGGAGACATTTGATACCGTACCTTTCCTCGAATAACCGGGAATGACGCGGCGGCTGACGATCGGCCTGCATGACGGCGACATCGTCATGCAGGCGGACGGCCCCGAAGAGGCGATCGCTTTCGACGGGCTGGGTGAGTTGCTGTGCCTGAAACCGGAAGCGGCGGAATCGGGTTTCGCGGATGCGGAACTCGTTTCGCCGGACCGGATGCCGGAAGGCCGCCATACGCTGCGGTCGACGCCTGTAACGGAGGTCGCGTATGCGCCGGACTGGAGCCGCCTGCTGATCGCGGGTTGGAAGAAGCCGCCGAAGCATCCGCATCTTTACCGGCTCTGCGTGTGGCAGATGGCTCTGGTTTACGCCGGGCTGAACGCCATCCTGCGCGGGGAGAACGCCGTGCTGGCGCACTGCGCCGCACTGGAAACGGATCGCGGCGCGGTCCTGCTCTTCGGCGAAAGCGGAATGGGCAAGAGCACGGCCTCGGCCCGTTGGCGCGCGTACGGAGGGAAATGCGTCTCGGATGACATGGCGCTGCTGGATTTCAGCGCCGGGAACGGAGCTGTTCATGTCCGCCGGATGCCGACCTGGAGCGCCTGCCGCGAAGGGAAAAACGAATGGAACTACCCGGCGGGCGAGGAACTCCCGCTGGCCGGGGTCCTGGCCCTGGGGCGAAGCGAAAGCGGACGCGACGGGATCGCGCCGCTGAGCGCGGCGCAGTTCTTCGCCCAGTGCTACCGGTCGATGTTCTATTGGAATCTTTTCCGAGCGAAGGAACTGCCGGAGGAGAAACAGCGGATCCTGGCGGACCGCATCCGAACGCAAACGGAGATCATAGCGAAGCGGTTTGAACCCCGGGCGCTGTTGACCTCGCTTGATGGCGGCGATCTGATGAAAACGATAGAGGACGCACTATGAAACTGAATCCATTTGCGGTGATGGCGGAACAGTTCGATGGAACGGGGCTGGTGTTCAACCCGGAATCGAACGCGGCAGTCTCGCTGAACAAAACCGGGGTGTACCTGTGGAACCGCCTGAAGGAAGGCGCGACCGAGGCGGAAATGACAGCCGGATTGCTTGAACGCTACGACGGCGTGACGGAAGAGAAGGCCGCCGCGGACGTGAAATCCTTTCTGGAGGAACTCCGGAGCCGTTCCCTGCTGTCGGAGGAATGACCCCCCCGATGAGCGAGAGCTTCCCCACCAGCCCGGAAACGCCGGATAAGGCCTGTTACACGGGGAACAGCATGCGGAACGTGTTCCAGCCGGGGGAGACGCTTGTCCTCGCGGAAACGGCGTTTGAAGCGCTTGCGCCCGGGGATGTGGTCGCGATCTTCGACCGCACGCCGCATTATGTGCATCGCATCATCGAAAAAAACGCCGGCCGCGCCGTCACGATGGGCGACAACAACGACCGCCCGGACAAGCTGGAACTGACGCGGAACAGCCGAATCAAGCTCGTGACCGGCGCGCGCGGACTGGACGGACGCCTGCGCGCCGTAGCGGGCGGCGAGGCCGGAATGGAACAGTTCCGGCGTCAACAGAAAAAACGGCGTCTGCGGCGGTTCGCGCGTTTTCTTCTCCGTCCGTTCCGCCCGCTGAAATCCCTGCGGATCCCCGCGCGGCGCGAAACGAGATTCCGCGATGGAACGGTGCAGTGGAGCTTCGGGGGGATTCCGGTGGCGGCCCGGACAGCTGGAGGCAGGACGCAATATCTGCACTGGTCGAAACGCCTGTTTTTCCGCATTCCCGGGCCTCCGGCCAAAAAAGATTGACGGTTTTTCATCTTTCGCCTTGCCAAAGGCGGAACAACAGGTATATTATTTTGTCAAAAGCATATTGCATGCTTTGTCCGGCTTAAGAAAACAGGAACCCGTGAATCCGGAATCCGCAAAACTGGAGTTTGCAGAATGGACGAAATCTCATCTGGCATAGTAGTTGTTTCCTCCGGCGTGACCTCGACCGGGCTTCTGGTCGTACAGGAAGGCGTCCTGCAGATTATGAACGAGGGACAGGCGGAGGAAATCGGCGTCGCCGACGGTGGAAAAGCAGTCGTTTCCCAGGGGGGAATCCTCTACGGATGCACGGTTTCCGCCGACGGCACGGCCACCGTTCTTTCAAGCGGTTATGCACGGGATGTCGCAGTGGAAAGCGGCGGCCTGTATGTGGTTTCCAATGGCGGTTCGACCATCAGGAGTTTCATCCGGTCCGGCGGGAAGCAGATGGTTTATGCGAACGTGAGAGTCGCCAGCGCGTTTGTCGAAGAGGGCGGCGAACTGCATATATTCTCCGATGCGCTCGCCCGTACCCCGGTGGTGTCGCAGGGCGGCGCGATGTATCAATGGAATGGCGCGCTGTCGGATCGAGTGCAGTTGCACGGAGCGCTGGACGTGTACGCCTCGGCCAGGGCGAGCCGCGCAACGGTGTTCGACAGCGGGCGGATGGCGGTTCTAGCCGCCGGGAGCGCATATATGCCGAGTATCAGTTCCGGGGGCGTTTTGGAAGTGTCCTCGGGCGGGGAGATCAATTCAGCAACCATACACTCCGGCGGTTCCGTCATGGTCTCGGCGGGCGGGAGCAGCTTCAATACGCAAATCAGCGGCGGCGCCGTTGTGTTGGAAGGTGAAACCGTTCCCGGCGGCATGAACGGCGGCTATATGAGCGGCGCCACGGTCAATTCCGGCGGAGCGATGATCGTCTCCGGCGGCGCCGTCGCGGTCAAAATCAAGGAAAACGGCGGATGTGTCGATGTCGAAGACGGCGCAAACGTCGCCTTCGCCTCCAACGCCTTTTCCGACCTGGCCCTTTCCAATGCCCGCGCCACGGTCCACTCCGGCACGACCGCGACAGGCGTCACGGTCAATCATGGCGGAAAACTCGAGGTCTTCTCCGGCGGCACGGCTGCCGGAATCGCCGAGAACGGCGGATATATCGAATTCGCGGATGGCGCGGATGTCGCTTTCCTCTCCAACACGATCTCGGAACTGGCGCTTGACAACGCCTCTGCCACGGTCCACTCGGGAACGACGGTGAACGGCGTTGCCGTCGGCCCCGGCGGCAGACTCGATGTCTTTTCCGGCGGAAAAGCGACAGGAGAGATGACGTTTGCCGTCGAAGCGGTCGTTTCCGCTTATGACGGCGCGGTCTTTGCCTTCGATATTTCAGGGCTTGCGCCCGAGGCCGAAGCGCGAGTCAACAATCTTTCCATCATTGAGGGTGCGCCCATCTACACGCTCACGGTCTCCGACACCCAAGCGAACGGCGCTTACACGCTCGCGGAGGGCGCGACCGGTTTCAGCGGCACGATCACGGTGCAGAACATGCTCGGCGACGAAATCGGCACGCTCACGGTCGGCAATTCTCTCATCACAAAAAAGAATGTTTATACTCTGAATTTCGGTGCGGAAACGGCATCCGACGCCCTGATTCTCACTGTTGCGCAAAATGAACTGCCGACTGTGTCGAACATTCAGGCGAGCGAGACGAAGCCCACGAGCCAGGATGTCGTGATCACCGCTGAATTTGCGGATGACGTCGGACTGGCGCAGTCTCTGTACAGGATCGGCGAATCGGGCGAATGGACGGATTATGTGGACGGCGTGGTCGTGACGGAAAATACGACCGTTTCCTTCAAAGCCGTTGACATAACCGGAAACGAATCCGAAATCGCCAGCTATGAGGTCGCGAACATCGACAGGACCGATCCGGTGATTACGCTCTCCGCCGACACGGAGACCGTGGTCCTGCAGACCCCGATCACGGCGACGGTCGACGACGGCAGCACGATCCAGTACCGCATCGGCGAATTCGGGTTGTGGAAGGAATACAAGGAACCGATCATCGCCTCGCTGAACGAAACGTATTACTTCATGGCCATGGATGATGCGGGAAACATCGGAACGAATCAGATCACGTTCGGGAACATCGACACATCGGGGATCCTGCTCTCCACCCTGTGGTCGCAGAGAGGGATAAACCCGATGGGCGGCAATACCACGATCCTGTTCAACGAGTACACCCCGCTCGATCCGAGCGTCACCCCCGAGGCCCACTGCCTGACCGGATGCGTGAATACGGCGTCCGGTCAGCTCATCTACTACTTCATCGAAAAGGGATGGCTCGACCTGCCGCTGACGCTGAAGAAAAGCGATGAATACACCAGCAAACATAAAGCCGCCGAGGAGGGCGGCGACCCCATCGTCATCGAGATCAAATCGGACGGATCAACGCCCGGCACGCTGTCCTTCGCCGAGATCAACGCGATGCTGTCGGATTACCAGCTGGATTCCGCCGAACACGCAGCCGCTCTGCTCTATGCCATCGGTGTGGTCCTGGAATCGAAATATTCAGCCAACTCCACCGGCACTTCATGGAACGGTGCATTCTTCAAGAGGGCCGGGTTCGAAGGGGGAACCATGGGGGGGCCATATTACGGCCAGTATTACTGGGGCGACATGGACGACGAGATGCAATGCACGATCTCCGATGCCGGGTTCGAGGTCCTGATCGAGAACCTGGAAGCGGGACTGCCGGTCGGCGCCACTTACCCAGGACACGCTTTCGTCATCGACGGATACGACCGGGAGAGCGACAGATTCCACGTCAATTTCGGCTGGGGCGGCAACCAGGCCACCAGGTGGTACACCCGCGATGAAATACATGAACTGAATTTCGAAGCCTTCGTCTATGACCTGAATCCCGAATACGTGGAGACGTTCACGGTCGTCGACGCCCGTGTGTACGGCACGGGAACGATGATCCGGGCATTCGAAAAGGCTGCCGGCATGATCGGCGACAATACGGTCGCGTTCGATCCTTCCGTCGCCGGAAAGACCGTGGAATTGCTGAATCACATTACGCTGTTCGATGAAGTGGTCACGGTCAAAGATTTCAACATGAACGTGCTGGTGACAAAGTCGGATGGGGGAGAAAGAGGATACGGATTCTATGCCGAGCACATCGACGTGTTTGAGCCCACCGACCCCGTCACGGTTCTGACGTTCCATGCTTCCGGGGGATCCCTGATCGTTTCCACGGAGAAGGAGTCCAACTACGCATTCCAAATGGAGGACGGATTGTCCTGCACGGTCGACGCAAACGGCATGCTGATCTACGCCGGGAAAACCATCGAGGGAACAGATGCCGCCGCCGTGCTGAAAGCCCTGCAGGAGAGCCGGAGCGGGAATACGGAAGTGTCCGAAGACCTGCTGGATCCGAATGGCTGGAGTTATAACGGTTCCGCCGGGGAAGACGTGTTCAGCCTTTCCAATTCCTCCATCGCGGTCGGAAATGTCTCGCTGGGCGACGGTGACGATGTCCTGACCCTGACGGGCCATTCCAGGTTGTACGGAACCATCGACGCCGGAGACGGCGACGATTCGATCACGGTCGACAGCGCCAGCTCCATCAGCGGGGATCTCTCTGGAAAAAGCAAACTGAACTTTGTCCTGGCCGAACGGGAAGACCATGCGATATTCACCATAAAGAAATCCGTGTCAGATCTTTACTCCAATGCGACCCTTTCCGTGGATATCACGAATGCCGAAATCGGAACCTATACCCTCATTTCCGCCGCTCCCGGCGCGACCGGCATCTCGGATCTGCAAAACATGGTCTTCACTGTCACCGGGAGCGGAGTTCCGGATTTCACGCTTTCCATAAACGGAACCTCGACCAGCGATTGGGCCGATTTGATTTATGAGGATAATTCCCTGAAGCTGCAAGTCAAAACGGAACCCGGCCCCGTCATCCCGGAATACGAATTTCTGATAAACGGCGAAGTCCTGTCGGTCCGGAAGGACTTTGATCCCGATGCCGTTTTCAATACGGTCACGCTCACCACGGAACAGCTCAACTCTTTCGAGTGGCTCAATCTGGAGGAAGGCGTTTCCATTGCGGTCAACGGAACCGCGCTCGAAAACGGGAAATGCGAGTTCGCGCTTGCGAAGATCGGCGAGGCCGAAAAGATCCATGTTCAGATCGCGCAGGGCGACGCCGCCCGCGAGTTCGTCATCAACACGCTGAACACGAATCTGCCGCCGATCACAGTGGAAGGCGCATCGCAGACCCCCGGCGATTTCTTCCTGTCGTTCTTCAACACCCGCTCCATCATCAAGACGGACAAAAACGGGAACATCGTGTACTACCGGAACGAGGACGCGCCGGACACGCGGTACGGCCTGTGGGATTTCAAGGCGCACCAGATCGACGGGAAGACGTATTTCAGCTATCATTCTGCCTACAGCGATCCGGACGTGTTCGTCACCACCGGCCACAACCCCGGCGAACGCGTAATCATGGATGAAAACTACAACGAGGTCGCCAGAATCACGGCCGTCGCCACGGAAAAGAACGGCGGCGACACGGCTCTGGACGGACACGAATTCCTCATGCTCGGCGAGGACCACTACATCGTCCTCTCCTATCTCCAGGTCGAGGCGGACAACATCCCCGACGTGAACCAGTACACAGGCGAGCCGATCGAACACGCGGACAAGGCGGTCCTGGTCGCGGCCTTCATCCAGGAGATCGACCACGGCGAGGTGAAGTTTGAATGGCTGAGCACGGACCACCCCGAGCTGTACGGCATGACGGTCACGGATCAGGTCGCGAACGCGAACGATTTCACGAACACGGATCCTGATACGTACATCGACTACGTCCACCTCAACGCCATCGTGGTGGACGACGACGGCAATCTCGTCGTGTCCTGCCGCCATCTCGACAGCATGATCAAGATCGACCGGAACGGCGGCACGGGGAATCTCCTCTGGGCGTTGTCCGGCCTCGGCGACGACTTCGGCCTGACCGACGAACAGAAGACCTCGGGGCAGCATTATCTGCGCTATATGGGCAACGGCTTCTTCTCGGTGTTCAACAATAACAACAAGGAAGGCGTCACCAAACTCTTCCTTTACCATCTGAACGAGGATGAGTCCGCATTGAGCGGGAACGACGGTTTCCGGTCATGGACCGTGCCCGGCACGACCGAGTTCGAACCGGAACTCCCGTGCCCGCCGCACAAAACGTATGCCTGCGGCTCGTTCCAGAAGATCGGCGAATACGGCGTCGCGGGCTGGGGCTGGAATCTTTCGGGAGACGAGCTTGTCACGGAATTCAAGCTCGACGACGCCTCGCAGATCACGTTCCAGCTGCGTTCGGTCTATGATCCGTCTGCCGCGTTTGCCTCCTATCGCATCGTGAAGCGCCTGTCCTCCGCGCCGGAGCTCGCGTTCACGGCGGAAAAAGCGAGCTGGAGCGAAGTCGAGGCATCCTCCGGCTATGTGCTTTCCATCGGGCGGGAGGACGCGGATAATGCCTTGCGGGTCGCCGTTTCCGAGGCGTCCTGCGACATCTTCAATCTGCCGAACGGGGAATACGCAGCGCGGGTTACGGAAAACGATTTCGGCGTTTCCTCGGCGGATTCGGTTCTGAAGATCGAGGACAACCTGTCGCCCGCGGCGGTCGCTTCTACGGCGAACGGGATCGGCGATCTGTTCTTTGCCAAGGCAAGCGGAACATGGGATAGCATTTATTTCGCCCAGCATGCAGGTTCCATTCATGACTGGAACGGAACAAACGAGATGGTTTCCGTAAATGGAAGGAATCGTCTTGCCGATCTCTTCTTCGGTTCGGACGACGCAAACATCCTGTGCCTGACCGATGATGAAAACGGAGACGGCGTCTTCGTGGACGACGAGTTCACCGATTTGCCGGAATGCATTGAGTCGCAGCAGTCGCGCATCGCGCGGATCGATGAAATCCGGGCCGGCGCCGGCGATGACATCGTGGATATGACAAGCAACCGCATCGAGTACGTCGGCGACGGCCTCGCCATCCGCGGCGGCGACGGCAACGACGTCATTTGGGCGAACAAGGGCGACAACCGGCTCTTCGGCGATGCGGGCAACGACCGCATCGTCGGCGCTTCCGGAAACGATGTCATTGCGGGCGGCGTTGGCGACGACCGCATGCACGGCGGCGGAGGCGAAGATGTGTTCGCCTTCTGCGAGAACTGGGGAACCGATACGGTGCAGCAGCTGGAATCCGGCTCGGTCACGCTGTGGTTCGCATCCGGCAGCGAGGCAAACTGGGATGAGGCGACGCTGACCTACGCGGACGGCGACAACAGCGTCCGCGTCTCCGGCGTTGCGGCCGACAAGGTCACGCTCAAGTTTGGCGACGACGGCTCCGAGCGGTTTGCCGCGCTGTACGGCATGGGCGCGTTCTCCGACGCAACCACGAAGCGCGTCTTCGAGGAATCCGGCAAGGGCATTTTGGCGAGCCTGTAAAACGGACGCGGCGGTCGTTTTTTTCGGTAAAAAACGGGCCATGCGACGCAAAAAAAACGGGAAATCCTCTTGTATTTTGCGGGCATCCGGTATATATTGAGAGAAACAAACTGTGTTTTGAGGTGAAACGACCTCAAAACGCCTGAATGTCGTTCCATCTTTCCAACCATCGCAACCAATCAAACCAACCAAACAGGAAGGAATTCATATGAAGAAAACGGTTCTCCTCCTTGCAGCGGCGGTCTCCGCTCTCCTCGCTCTCCCGGGCGCGTATGCGGAACAGCTCTCCTGCCACAACATCTTCCAGAACAACATGTGTCTCCAGAGACGCGCCCCGATCAAGATCTCCGGCAAGGCCGACCCCGGCAAGACCGTGACGGTCACGATCGAAGGCGCGCAGGCCAAGCCCGCGACCGCCAAGGCCGACGCCAAGGGCGAATGGGAAGCCAAGCTCGACGCGCTCGAAGCGGGCGGCCCGTACAAGGTGAAAGTGACCGACGGCGCCGACACGATCACGTTCGACAACGTGCTGATCGGCGAAGTCTGGATCTGCGCCGGCCAGTCCAACATGGAACTGCCCGTGTCCACCGGCAACACCATGATCCAGATCAAGAATCACCAGCAGGAAGCCGCGGCGGCCAACTATCCGCGCATCCGTCTGTTCGAAGTGCCGAAGACCAAGGCTCCGGGCACAGAGTTCGAGGAAATCGTCGGCGCCGGAAGAAACACCGGCATCTGGATGGAATGCAGCCCGCAGACCGTTCCCAACTTCTCCGCCGCCGGCTACTTCTTCGCCCGTCAGCTTCAGAAGGACCTCGACATCCCGGTCGGCCTCATCATGATCGCGTGGGGCGGCGTCAACATCGAGACTTTCATCCCCGACAGCGAATTCGCGAAGCACAACCGCAACGAAGCCAAGCAGATCGAAGACGCCCTCGTCGCAGGCGCGGCGAATCCGGCGACAGGTCAGGTTCAGAACCGCCAGTTCTCCAGCGAGAAGTTCCCCGGCACGATGTGGGGCGCCATGGCCGCTCCCTGGACCAAATACACCGTCGGCGGCGTCCTCTTCTACCAGGGCGAATCCAACACCGGCAACACCGACTACTACAACCTCCACAAGATGCTCATCGACGGCTGGCGCGAAAAGTTCAACGATCCGAAGCAGCCTTGGGTGATCTGCCAGCTCGCCGGTTTCGAGCAGTGGACACCGATGAACCGTCTCCCCGAGGACCAGTGGAAGAGCAAGCCCCCGATGGGCAGCAAGGTCGACGGCTGGGCGCTCACCCGCGAGATCCAGGACGAAATGTCCTACATCTATGAGAACGTCAGCAGCGTTCCGCTGATGGACATCGGCGACCAGTCCGACATCCATCCGCGCGACAAGCAGTCCCTCGGCTACCGCCTCGCGAAGCTCGTCGAATGGAAGTATTTCGGCGGCGAGCTCGGCGTCGGCCCGGTCTACGACCGCATGGACATCAAGGGCGACAAGTGCATCATCCACTTCAAGAACGTCGGCAAGGGGCTTACCACTTCCGACGGCCAGGCTCCCGGCGCGTTCGCCATCGCGGGCGCGGACGGCAAGTTCGTCTGGGCCGACGCCAAGATCGTCGGCGACACCGTCGAAGTCTCCTCCGCCCAGGTCAAGGAGCCCAAGACCGTGCGTTTCGCCTACATCATGTACCGCGGCGACGTCAACCTCCAGAACAAGGACGGCTTCCCGGCCTATCCGTTCCGCACCGACAAGGTCAAAAACGAGTACGAGCCGAAATGAGAATCTGACGGTTCTTTCGTAAAAAGAATAATCCCGGCTTCGCTTTTGCGGCGGGCCGGGTTTTTTTATGTTTTCGCAAAATGGGATGGGATGAGGACGGGTGCGATCCGGAAAAAAGGAATCCCCCGGAGAAACCGTTGTTTCGTCCGGGGGAGGGGAGACGCTTGATGAAAAAAGGGAGTCAGCCGAGACGGTTATTTTTCGCGAGAAGCAGGAGGTCGGCCAGAACAATGGCGGTCATGGCTTCGACGACCGGAACCATGCGCGGAACCAGGCAGGGATCATGCCGTCCGGGCGTGGAGATTTCCGCGGGCGCGCCGGAACGGTCGACGGTCTGCTGCGGGCGTGCGATGGACGCGGTTGGCTTGACGGCGCAGCGGAAGCTGAAGACGTCGCCGTTGGATATTCCGCCGAGGACTCCGCCCGCATTGTTTGATGCAAACCTGCCGCCAGGCAGGAGCGGATCGTTGTGCTCGCTGCCGCGCATGGATGCGGCGGCGAATCCGGCGCCGAACTCGATTCCCTTCACGCCGCCGATGGAGAGAATGGCGTGCGCGGCGAGGGCATCCAGCTTGTCGAAGACCGGCTCGCCGAGTCCGGCGGGCAGTCCGAGCGCTTCGCAGAGGATGACGCCCCCGACGCTGTCGTGGTCGGCGCGCGCGGCGTCGACCGCGTCGGCCATGCGGACCGCGGCTTCTGCGTCCGGCGCGCGGACGGGGTTGCGTTCGACCTGGTTCCAGTCGATGTTTTGCGCTTTGATTCCGGCGATTTCGAGCGCGCAGGCGCGAACTTTGACGCCGTGCCGTGCAAGAATCTGCTTGGCGATCGCTCCGGCGGCCACCCGCGCGACGGTCTCGCGCCCCGATGTGCGGCCTCCTCCTCGCGCGTCGCGGAATCCGAACTTGCGTTCCCACGCGTAGTCGGCGTGTCCGGGGCGGAAGAGCGAGGCGATGGAGTCGTAGTCGGCGCTGCGCTGGCTGGTGTTGCGGAAAAGGATGGCGAGCGGGGCCCCTGTCGCGACGCCGTTCAGCACGCCGGAAAGGATCTCCGGTTCGTCTGCTTCCTGGCGCGGCGTGGTCATCCCGGACTGGCCGGGCCTGCGGCGCGCGAGTTCGGATTTGAGCGCGTCGAAGTCGAGCGGAAGTCCTGCGGGAACGCCGTCGACGATGCATCCGAGCGCGGGGCCGTGGGATTCTCCGAATGTGGTGACGCGGAACAGGGAGCCGAAGGTGTTGGAGCTCATTTTGAAATCACTTTCGATTCAAGGACTGTAAGGAAAAGGTCGACCGCTTCCTCTGCGGGGAGGACCTCGGGCAGTTCAAGCACGGCGTCGGCGGCCGCGCGGTAGACGGGGCGGCGCGCATCGCAGATGCGGTTGAACTCGCCGTACGGATCGGGTTTGTCCGCCAGAAACGGCGGGAACCCTTCGCGGGCCATGCGTTCGAACGCGGTGGGAACGGGAACGTCCATCCAGACGATGAGGCCGAGCGCGCGAAAGTCGTCCGGGGCGAGGACGGGATTGGAGACTACGCCTCCGCCGAGCGCGACGACCGCGCGCCGGGGCGCGGTCGCGATAAACTTTCGCACAGTGTCCGCTTCGAGTTCGCGGAAACGCGCTTCGCCGACCTCCCTGTAGAGCGCGCGGACGGATTTGCCCGCGTCGGCTTCCAGCAGGGCGTCGGTGTCGAAGAACGGTATGCCGAGCGTCTTTGCGAGCGCACGGCCGAGATAGGACTTGCCGCAATGCTTGATGCCGCAGAGCGCGACGCGTCGGTCGAGCTTTTCGGTGAGGATGCGGATGCGCTGCCTGGAACAGCTGATCGCCAGGATCGTGCGGTAGAGGCGTTCCGCATCGTCGGCGAATTCGGACGGTACGGATGCGCGGATTCTGTCGAGGATGACGTGTTCGCGCCCGGGGCGGCTCACCGGGGCATTCGAGACAAGCTTGCATTCGGCGACGCGGACGGACGTCTCCATGCGCCGGATGAACGCCGGGAGCAGTTCTGCGTCGATCGCGTCGATCATGCTCCGGAGCATGTCGAGGTGAGCCGGATTGTATGGAAGACCGGGCATGTGAAAAACGTCTCAGGCGTTGATTCTGCAGCGGAAAGGCAGGATGTGGCGGATTTTCCCCATGAGGTCGTCGAAGACGGGCGGCGTGATGGACTGTGCGCCGTCGCACAGCGCGCAGGACGGGTTGTTGTGGACTTCCACGATGATGCCGTCCGCGCCGGCCGCCGTCGCCGCGAGGGAGAGCGGGGCGACGAAGCGGGCGATGCCGGCCGCATGGCTCGGGTCGATGATCACGGGCAGATGGGAGAGCGTCTTCAGGGCCGGGATTGAGGAGATGTCGAGCGTGTTGCGCGTATAGGTCTCGAATGTGCGGATGCCTCGTTCGCAGAGGATGACGTTCTGATTGCCGGACGCCATGATGTACTCCGCGCTCATGAGGAGTTCCTGATAGGTGTTCGCGAGGCCGCGCTTCAGGAGGATCGGCTTGGAGCATTTTCCGATCTGCTTGAGCAGTTCGAAGTTCTGCATGTTGCGCGCGCCGATCTGGATCACGTCGACGTCGGCGAAGAGGTCGAGCTGGGAGAGGTCCATCAGCTCTGTTACGATGGGCAGACCCGTCGCTTTTTTCGCTTCGAGCAGCAGGCGCAGACCTTCCGCCCGGAGCCCCTGGAAGGAGTAGGGGGACGTGCGGGGCTTGAACGCGCCGCCGCGGAGCATGTCGGCTCCAGATTTCTTCACGCTTTCGGCGATGCCGATGATCTGTTCTTCGCTTTCGACGGAGCAGGGGCCGGCGATGACCGCGAATCCGCCGCCGCCGACTTTGACGCCGGATGAACCGACCTGGACGACCGTGTCGAGCGGATGGAACTTGCGGTTGGCGTTCTTGAACGGCTCCTGAATGCGCTTCACGTCGTCGACGATGTCGAACTGCTTGATGATGTCGATGTCGATGTGCGAGGTGTCGCCGATGAGTCCGATGATAGTCTGCTGGATGCCCTCGCTGAGGTGGAGCGAGACGTTTTGTTTTGTGAGCCAATTTTTCAGCGCGTCGAATTGTCGCGCGTCGGCGTTTTCTTTCAAAATAATGATCATGGTGTGGAGCCTGTCTGTTTGCGGGCCGTCCGGATCGTTCTTTCGAACGGAGGGAAAAACGCGGCCCGGATGTTTCGTTGATAAAAATCCGCAGATAAAATAGCACGTTTTACAAGATATTTCAAGCTCACGCGCAGAAACAATAAGAAAAAAGCCCGAAAATCCGGATATGTGCGCGAGCATGCCCGGGGCTGTCCGGCACGCCTTGAGCGATTTGCCTCGACCGTACGTTTCTCGCACAAGCGTTTCTTCTCTCTATTTCAAAGGAAAAACTTTTTTTCGGAAAAACGCTTGATAAAATCTTGTTTTATGGGTATAGTATGGGATGAAGCGCATTTGTTATCAACAGCGAACGACGAAAGGCAAGCTCAAAATGGCGTACGTTGTATCCGGCGGAGAATCTATCAGCGGCATCAGCCTTGAAAACGACACGATGACTGCACTTGACGGCGGAATAGCGGACTGCATCGCGGTCAACTCCAACGGGAAGATGCATGTCTCCTCCGGCGGATCGGCGAAAAACACGGCCGTCAATTCCCGCGGCGGCATGTTTGTCTATTCCAGCGGCATGGCGGATCGGACTGAGGTTTTCTCCCGCGGCGGCATGTTCGTCTCCTCCGGCGGCACGGCCATCCATGCCACGGTTTTCTCCGGCGGCAGTCTCCATGTCTTCACCGGAGGCGTGGCGAACAGCGTTGCAGTCAATTCCGGCGGCAGAATGATCCTGGAATCCGAGGGCGCAGCAAACAATGCTGCGGTCGGCGCGGGCGGCGTCCTGAGAATCGAGTCCGGCGGTCAAATGACCTCGGCCGTCGTTCAGAGCGATGGCAGGCTTTTAGGTTATTTCGACTGCGAGGACGTGACGTTCGAATCCGGCGCGTCGCTGTACTTCGATGTTTCCGGGATCGCGCCCGGAAACACGGGCGCGCTCGTCGACTTGGCCGGGCTTTCCGACCCGGAGACCATTCCATTCAGGCTCATGATCTCGGATTCCCAGGAAACTGGAGATTACAAGCTTGCGGCAGGCGCGACGGGATTCGACCGGACGATCTCCGTGGTCAACGATGTCATGGAGCTGGGGTCGGTCTCGACCGATCAGTCCGTCGCAATCAACGGGAAAGAATACACGCTGAGCTTGGACGACGACGTGCTGGTGTTGAGCGTAAATGCTCCGGTTGCCCAGTATGTTTACCTGGATTTCGACGGAGAGGAGCTCGTCCGGTACAGCAATTCTGATCTGGAGCTGGCATTCGATCTTTCCGTGTACGCTCCGGCTTTTTCGGAGGAACAGCGGGCGGCCATCGTTTCCGAGCTGACCAAACAGTACAACAAATACAACATCGCCTTCATGCTGGAACGTTCCGACGAGGACGTTGCGTACTCCACGCTGTATTTCGGCCAGAGCCCGGCGTTTGCGGATTACGGCGATTTCTTCGGCGTCGCCGAGACGCATGACGGCAACAACCGAATCAGGAACGACAATGCGTTTGTCCTGGTGGATGAAAGCTATTCCCAGGGGCAGATCGTGTCGGTCGCCTCGCATATGCTGGATCATCTCCTCGGCATCTCGTATTTTGCCGTGGACGGCGGCCCGGACATCCGGAAATACGCGGAAAACCAGACGTTGCTTTCGTATTCCTCCGATTGGACGCAAGAGGATCCGTACAACAAGTATTGTCCGGTCGATCCGAAAAACGGGGAACGGAGCATTACCGGCTGCACGAACAACGCCGCATCGCAGATCATTTGCTACTGGCTCGAAAAAGGGATGCTGGACCTCACACTCACCCTGGAGGATTCGGATGCCTACAAATGCACCACCGGCATCGCGATAGAGAGTTCCGACGACCCCGTCTCCGGGCATCTGTCCTTTGCGGAGACGAACGAACTGCTGAGTTCGTTCAAGTTGGAGGACTGCGACTGCATCGCCGCATTGTGCTTTGCCGCAGGGGTGGTCCAGAAAGCCCAGTACTCTTCGGTCGAGACCGGGGCCTTCTGGAACAAGAACCTGTTCGTCCGGGCCGACTTCGATCCGGCGAGCGTCGCCGACAAGTACATGACGGTCATAAACTGGCCCGAATGCTCGGAAAGCTATGCGGATCCCGGAACCAGACTGGCGGACGACGATTTCATGGTAAGCGAAATTTTTCAGGGCAGGCCGGTCGGCATTTCTCTTCACAGCATCGGACATGCGGTTGTCGTGGACGGATACGACAGCTCCCGGAACATGTTCCACCTGAACTTCGGATGGGGAGAGGACAAGAACCGGTGGTGTACGCTGGAAGAGCTGGTCGAACTTCAGGTCGACGAAGCCGTCTGCGGGATCGCTCCGATCGTTTTCGCCGATCTGGCCGTGAAAGACCTGTCGGTCGGAGAGGGGAGCGCGGACCCGGACGGAAATGTCACACTGTCCTTTTCCGTTTCCAACGAAGGAACGGAGGTCTCGAAGGAGACGTTCGCCTACGTCTATTGCGGAGACGATCTGATCGGGCGCTGCGACCTGGGATACGTTTCCCCGGGGTATTCCCGTGAATGCACCTGCACGTTCAATGCATCGCTGCTGACGGTCGGAGAAAACGTTCTTGCCGTGAAGGTCGGCACGCAAAAAGACGAGGACGGTGTTTCGGAGGAATCCGTCGTGCTGAAAAAGTCGAAATGGACCTACATGATGTATTTCGCCGCGGACAACGACCTGGACGACGCGGCGTTGTACGACCTGATCTCGATCCAGCGGGCGGACATTGACGAAGAAATCGATGTGTACGTGCTGGTCGACCGTCCGGAGTCCCCGTGGGACTGGGAGGAAGGCGCGTTGCCGACGGTGAACGGCACATACGAGTGGGATTCGCTGTGGACCGACACACGCGTGGGCAGAATCTGTCACGACCCCGGTCTGACCGTAACGGTGGACTGGGAATCGTGGGGCGAACTCGACACTGGATCCGCCGAGACTCTGGACCGGTTCGTGAACTGGGTGCAGGCGGAGTCTCCGGCCGAGAACTACGCCCTGGTTCTTTGGGATCATGGCGAGGAGTTCGCCACGCTTTGCTACGACTTTACGACGGCCCCGGATTTGAGCGCCTGCCTCACGGTGTCGGACGTGTCCGGAGTCGTGAAGGAGAAAGGGATCATTCCGCTTGTCATCTTCAACAGCTGCCTGAACGCTTCGGACATTGCGACCACGCAGATGGCGGGAAGCGCGGACGTGATGGTGGCTCCCGAATCGCCGTCCATGTCGAGCGGCGCGACCTATGCCTACCGGTCGTTCTTCAGCGAGATTGCCGCGGATATGACGGCGCGGGAAATGGCGGAGATACTGGTCCGGAACGTGCGGTCGACGGACGGACTGCCGTACCCGTCCATGCTCGCGGCGATCGACGTGACGGACGCCCGTCTGGCCGATTCGCTGGAAGCCCTCGCAGACGCGGTGTTCGCCGCCGGAAACATCGAAGACCAAAACGTCCTGATTGACGCCATGCGGACCGCCCCGCTGCGCCGCTGCCTCTACGAGGGAGGCGTCATGATGCAGTCCGATCTGTATGACATCATTCTCCAGGCCAAGGCGGATCCCGCATGCGCCGGCGCGTCCGATGGCTTCCGGACCGCCCTCGCCAACGTGGAGGCCGCCCTGGATGCGGTGGTGTTGAATAGCCGGAGTTCTCCCGGCGACAGCGGTTACGGGATCGGTTTTGCCAACACGATCTGCTTCTCCGAACAATATCTGGGGCTCGGATACACTGCGGACAAGACCGACGCGATCGTTCTGGACTATTTGACCACGTGGTACGGCTCCAATCCGAAATGGGCCGACCTGCTGCACGAACTGGCCAGGACGTATCTGGATCGGAACGCCGTATCGCGGATTGCCGTTTTCGACGAGGTCGAGAATTCCGACCTTGTGGAAGGCGAAGTCGTCCGGGTCAAGCAGCTGGGCTGTTTCTCCGGTCGGGGCGAGACTCTCGACGGCATCGCTCTGGACGGGGCTGTCTACTTCGGATTCACGATCACCGAGGCGGACAAGTCCTCGGGCGGCTTCCGGGTGGAAAACAAGGCCGGAGCGACGGTCTCCGTCGCCCTGCTCGCCGGAGACGGTTCGGTCCTTGCAAGCGGCGACGACTCCGTTGCGTTCGCAGACCTCGCCGCGGGCGACTATTTCATCCGTCTCGACGGCGAAACGAATTGCGACGTCACGCTTTCGTTCGAGTCGGACTGGCTGACCGGCGTGGACCGCTTCGATTACGCCGGGAGCGGGAGCAATGAGAAGCACGCCAACGGCAACGGAACGCCGGCTGAAGCCAGCATATTGGGCGCGGGGTATTATTCCGGGATGCTCACAAGCAGGGGAGACAGCGATTTCTACCAGTTCGTAAACACCGGAACCGATGAGGTCAGGATCGCCGTGGAGAGTTCCGGCGGGAACTGTCTGAACGTACGCGCGTTCACTCCGAAGGGGATTCCCGGCACGGGGGCCAAATGCAAAGAGGGCGTCTACACACTGACGATGAGCGTCGGAGACCGCCTCTGGGTCGAGGGCGACGCCGACCTGAACAATGATCAGGTCAACGCGTACTCCATCACGGTCATCCCCTATGAGGAGGCTCCAGTCGTCCTGAGCGACCTTTCCGGAACGAAGGACGACGTGTCGTGGAAAGCGTCCGAAGTGAATCATCAGTTTCTCGTGGAATACTCCGCGGACGACTTCGAACACGTCCTGTCGACGCAGACGTCCGGGTGGGGAGTCGATACGCTGGAATTGCCCTCGGGAACGTATCAGTGGCGCGTGAAGGTCCTGGCGGACGAGCCGGAGGACCCAGAGGAAGAGCCGGGGCCGGACGGCGAATGGATTTCCGGAAACGAAATCGTTTCCGACAATGCGCCCGGCGCTCCGAAGATCGCGCAGTCGAACGCGGACGGGAATGCGGACCTGTTCTTCGCCTCTCCGGTCGGCGTGTGGAAAAACAGTTATGTCGCGCAGCATGCCGGCACGCTCGGCGGCTGGGCCGGAACGAACGAACGCGTTTCCGCCTGGGGAAAAGGGCGCATTCAGAACCTCTTCTTCGGCTCGGCGGACGTGAATGCTTTGTACCTGACGGATTCGGAGAATGGCGACGCGCTGTTCGTGGACGACGTGTTCACCGGTTCGCCGGAGAGCGTCGCGGAAGAGACGGCCAGACTGTTCCAGATCGCTGAGGTCTATGCCGGTGCGGGCGACGACATCGTGGACATGACCAGCCGGCGATTCGCATACACAGGCGACATGACCGCCATTCACGGCGGCGACGGCGATGACGTCATCTGGGCGAACTCGGGCGACAATCAACTGTACGGCGATGCCGGGAACGACCGGATCGTCGGGGCGTCCGGTTGCGATTTCATCGTGGGCGGCGTCGGCGACGACCGCATGCACGGCGGCGGAGGCGACGACATCTTCACGTTCTGCGAAAACTGGGGAAATGACACCGTGGAACAGCTCGCGGACGGTTCGGTCCTGCTCTGGTTCGCATCCGGCAGCATGAAGAACTGGAGCGCCGAAACGCTGACTTACAAGGACGGCGACAACAGCGTCGCGGTCTCCGGCGTGACAGAGGACAAGATTACGCTCAAGTTCGGCAACGACTGGTCCACGTTCTATGCGGAGGTGGAACTGGCCGGCGGGTTCCTTGACTTCAGTTCGCGGCGCATCTTCGAGGAATCCGGCGAGGACGTCCTTGCCTCCGGACTGCTGGGGTGATTCGCCGCCGCAAGCCGGGAATGCCGCTCAAAAAGGGAGGGAGCAGGCGTTTTTTTACGGAATTTTGCGCTGTTTTTTTTGAAAATGGAGAAAAACGGTAGTATATTATTGGATAACGTAATCCTAAACACAATACAGGAGTAAAACATGAGTCTCAATTCTTATGCACAGCGTGTCCTTCAGGACAGCGTCGTCGCCAAGTACCCGTGGGAAAAGGAATTCATCCAGAGCGTGACCGAGGTCTTCGAATCCCTCGGACCGCTGCTCGACCGTGAATCCAAGTACGAAAAGAACTGCATCCTCGAACGCATCGTCGTTCCGGAACGCATCATCCAGTTCCGCGTGCAGTGGGTCGACGACAAGGGCGACATCCAGGTCAACGACGGCTACCGCGTGCAGTTCAACAGCGCGATCGGCCCGTACAAAGGCGGTCTGCGCTTCCACCCGTCCGTGAACCTGAGCATCCTCAAGTTCCTCGGCTTCGAACAGATCTTCAAGAACTCCCTCACCACGCTCCCCATGGGCGGCGGCAAGGGCGGCTCCAACTTCGATCCGAAGGGCAAGTCCGACCGTGAAGTCATGGCGTTCTGCCAGGCCTTCATGCGCGAACTCTACCGCCACATCGGCCCGAACGTCGACGTGCCCGCGGGCGACATCGGCGTCGGCGGCCGCGAGATCGGCTACCTCTTCGGCCAGTACCGCCGCATCGTGGACAGCTACGACAGCGTCCTGACCGGCAAGGGCCTCAACTGGGGCGGCAGCCTGGTCCGTCCGGAAGCCACCGGCTACGGCAATGTCTACTTCGCCTCCGAAATGCTCGCCACCCGCGGCGAATCCTTCGAAGGAAAGAAGGTCCTCGTCTCCGGTTCCGGCAACGTCGCCCAGTACGCCGTCAAGAAGGCCACCGCGCTCGGCGCGAAAGTCCTCACCATGTCCGACTCCAACGGCGCCATCCTTGACAAGGACGGCATCGACGAGGAAAAGCTCGCCTGGATCATGGAACTCAAGAACGTCCGCCGCGGCCGCATCAAGGAATACGTCGAGAAATTCCCGACCGCCCAGTATTTCGAAGGCAAGCGCCCCTGGACGCTCACCCCCTGCGACATCGCCCTTCCGTGCGCGACCCAGAACGAAGTCAGCGGCGAAGAGGCGGAAGCCCTCGTCAAGAACGGCTGCAAGTGCGTCGGCGAAGGCGCGAACATGCCGTCCACGCCGGAAGCGGTCGCCTGCTTCCAGGCCAACAAGCTCCTCTTCAGCCCGGGCAAGGCCTCCAACGCCGGCGGCGTCGCCACCAGCGGCCTCGAGATGAGCCAGAACGCCATGCGCCTCAGTTGGACCGCCGAGGAAGTCGACCAGAAGCTCCACGGCATCATGGTCAGCATCCACAAGGCCGCCTACGAGGCCGCCAAGGAATACGGTCCGAAGGGCGACTACATCGACTACGTCCTCGGCGCCAACATCGCCGGCTTCCGCAAGGTCGCCGACGCCATGATCGATCAGGGCATCTGATCAAAGATCATACGATCCGAACGGTCAGCCGGTCGATCATTCGACCGCGCGACTGCAAAGAAATCCCCGCCCGGAGTCCTCATTCCCGAGGTCTCCGGGCTTTTCTCTTTTTGCGCGGTAGTGTTTCGAAACAAAAGAGCCCGTCCGCATATGGCGCGGAACGGGCGGGAAAATGGTGTTTGTCAGGAAAGAGAAAAGTGCAAAGGATGCAGCCGTCCTGTTCAGTCGTCGAAGAGCGGAGTCTCCGAGATGAATCCGGTCATGATGCTGTGGGCGAGGAGACGGTTTTCTTCATCATAGACGTTCACGTCGAAAACGCCGGTGCGACGGGTCTTCGAAACGAGCTTGGCGCGGGCTGTGAACTTCGCGCCGGGAACGCCCTTGCCGGGCTTCAGGAACGCTGTGGTGGTGTTCATGCCGACGGCGCGGAATCCGAACGTGTGGATTGCGGCGGCGAACGCGAAGTCGGAGAGCGTGAAGAGCGCGCCGCCCATGATGATGTTCATGCCGTTGAAATGGCGTTCGGATGCGGTCAGGACGGCCTCGCTGGCGCCTTCCTCGAGGCGGGTGATGGCCATGCCGTTTTCCTTGGCGAAATGATCGTTGTCGTTGAAGAATTTGAGAATGCGGTCGTACATGTGCATTGTCTCCTTGTGAAAAGCAATTGATTTACGTTAACGCGAAATCGCAGAAAATCAAATCATTTTCCGAAAATACGCCCGAAAAAACGGAAAAACAGGTTGCATTCTCGCATTTACGGATTAAAGTATAGTGCGTGAGTTTTGCCCCCCCCGAACCGAAGGAGTTTTCCCATGAGATTATCCGTCATATCGCTTTTCGCCGCGGCCGCGCTCGCCGCGCCGTTCGTTTCCGCCCAGACCGTGCAGTCCGCCGACGGCCCCGAGCCTCAGCCTGTGAGCGCCTCCTCCGGCGCAGCCAATAATGCAGCCGCAACCCGGACCGCCTCGACGGGAACCCGCCGCGACATCGTGTCCTATGTGGAGGAACTCGCCGGAAACACCGCGGCCCGTCTGAAGGCCGTGCAAGACGAGAACGCCGAACTCGAAACGCGCATGATCGAACTGGAACGCAGGGTCGCCGCTCTTCAGGAGTCGAACCAGAAGCTCCTGAACGAAGTCGCCGCCGTAAAACGCCAGTCCGCCGCGGACGCCGATGCCCGCGAGGCGCAGATGAAAGCCATCCTCTCCAAGCTCGACAAGCTCGCCGCCGCGCCGGCGCCCGTCGCGACCGTTCCGACGCCCGTTGCCGTCGCGGACGACTACGAGATATACGAGGTGCAGCGGGGCGCCACGCTGTCCGTGATCGCGAAGGCGTACACCGAGGCGTTCGGGAAGACCGTGACCGTGCAGGACATCAAGAAGGCGAACAACCTGAAGAGCGACATGCTGCAGGTCGGTCAGAAACTCAAGATCCCGAGAAAGTGATCCCCTCTTCGAATTGAGCATGTCCATGCCGAAGAAAACGGAAAAGAGCCCTGCCGCCGCGAAATACGAGTGGCGCAAGACGGAAAAGGCGTTTTATCTGCCGAAGGAAAAGGGGCCGACCAGGATTGACGTTCCGGAGATGAAATTCTTCGTCGTCGACGGCGCGGGTTCGCCCGCCGATGAGGAATTCCAGACGGCGGTCGGTCTCCTTTACACGCTTTCCTATACCATCCGCATGATGCCGAAAGGCGGTTGGACTCCCCCGGATTATCGGGAGTATACGGTGTTCCCGCTGGAGGGCGTGTGGCGGATGGACACGGACGCCTGGCGGGGCGGTGCGCTTGACAAGACGAAGCTTCGGTACCGCCTGATGATCCGTCAGCCGTGGTTCGTGACGCCTGATGTGGTCGTCCGCGCGAAGGAATCCGCCCGGAAAAAGCTTCCCGCCGACCTGCTCGAACGTGCTTCGTTCGAATCGTTCGCGGACGGGCAGTCCGTCCAGATGATCCACGTCGGGCCGTACGACACGGAGCCTGAGACGTTTGCGGTCATGGACGCCTTCATGAAGGAGCATGGCCTGGTCCGCCCGGAATCGGCGCATCGCGAGATCTATCTCTCCGACCCCAGAAAAGTTTCCCCGGAAAAGAACAGAACGCTTCTCCGGTTTTTCCATTTGAACGCAGCTCCGGCGGCATCGGACGCCGGACGCTGAGAAAGCCGCATCGGAATGAGTGACTATGTTTTAACGGTTGAAAATGTGGTGAAATCGTTCGGGAAGTTCCGCGCGCTCGACGGCGCGTCGCTCTCCATCCCGAAAGGTTGCATCTTCGGCATCATCGGCCCGAACGGGGCAGGGAAAAGCACGCTCCTGCGCATCGTGACCTCGCTGGCGCACGCGGACTCCGGGCGCGTGACGGTCAACGGCGTCAATGTGGAGGCGTACCCGAAAAAAGCGTTGAAGGGGATCGGGGCCATCGTGGATTCCCCGGCGTTCTACCCCGACCTGACCGCCCGCCAGAACCTCGACATCCTGTCGCGCGGCACGGGCAAACGCTACAAGAAACGCCGCGCCGAGTTGGCGGAATACACCGGCATCGCGGGGTGGCTGAACCATCGCGTGCGCGAGTTCTCGCTCGGCATGAAACAGCGACTGGCGATCACGCTGGCTCTGCTGCCGGATTCGCATTTCGTGATTCTGGACGAGCCGACGAACGGGCTGGACCCGAACGGCATCGTGGATATCCGCAACCTGATCCGCAGCCTGGGCGCCGACCTCGGCACGACCGTGCTGGTCACCAGTCACATGCTCGGCGAGATCGAAAAGATCTGCTCGAACATCGCCATCCTCAACCATGGCAAGATCGCCGCCGAAGGGAACATGGAGGAGATCCTGCGGCGTTCGCCCGTGACGCTCATCCGCACGACCGACCCGGACCGCGCCGAATCCCTGCTGAAGGAGACGTTCGGCCCGCGCATCCTCTCCGTCGCAGCGAAGGAGGGCGACCCCGATGTCCTGCGCGTGGAAACGGAATCGGAATGCGCCGCCGAACTGAACGAGACGCTCGTGAGAAACGGGTTCGCGGTCTCGATGCTAGAGAATGAACCGGACCGCCTCGAACGCCTCTTCCTGGAACTGACCGGGAGGGAATCCACCGTAAGAAACGAGGTGAAATCATGATTCTGTCGATCTACCATGAAATCGTGAAGATGGCGTCACAGAAGAAGCATTACATCATGCTGATCGGATTCGCATTCCTGATGGTCCTTATGGTTTTCGTTTTCTGGAAATTCCAAAGCAACTTTTCGGAAGCGGTCGATGGGATGGTGAAAGGTCTTCCGTTCTATCTCCAGATTATGGCGCCGGATCCGATGAAGCTCTGCGACGGCCTGCTTTTCTCCCGTTTCGCCTGCCAAATCCTGTTCTGGGTCGTGATGCCGATCTTCGCGTTCATGTTCGCGGGCGAGTCCATCGCGTGCGAACAGCAGGACGGAACCTTGCGGGCGTACCTGTCGCGCGGGTTCTCCCGTACGCAGTTCGTGATCGCGAAGTTCATCGCCGTGTTCCTCGTGATCCTGTTTTATTCAATGCTGTTCGCGGCGCTGACCATGCTGATCGGAATCGTGTTCTTCGGTTTTTCGAAAATGCAGATCACCTTGTTCATGGGCGTGCCGGGGGAATTCCCGTCGGCGGGGCTGGTCAGTGCGAAAAAGGCCATCGCATCCTATTATCTGGCCACGCTTTATTCCGCATTCGCCCTGTCCGCAATCAGCTCGGTGTCGTTCATGATCTCGGTCTTCGTGAAACGCATGACCGTGGCTGCGACCGGCGGCCTCGTGTTCTTTTTCGTGAGCTTCATCATGCAGGTCGTGTTTTCCCAGTTCACGGAGGAGATCAGGCCATTTCTTATCACCCGCGTGATGGACGGCTATTCGCAGATGTTCACCATCGACGCCGTCAACTGGGACAGCATCATCAAATCCTTCGCCGTGATGTGCATCTACTGGTCGATCTGCGTCGCGACTCCGGTGGTGACGCTGAATATCAAAGAATACTGAGCGCTGTCCGCATTTTCATAACCTTTCATTTTCCCGTTATGTGCAGCGGTTTGACCTGATCGGAATCGCCGCACGACTCTTTTCGCAATCCTTTTTCGCGTGAAAACGCGGAAACGACGGAACTTTTTTTCGCGAAAACGGTCAAATGTCTTGTGCGGCGGAATGTTCGAACAATCATTCCTCCACCGGAAACAGAACTTGTTCAGGAGAAAGGTTTTGACCATGCTGCAATCGCTAGTCCGCGGCGGACGGATTCTCGCCGCATCGTTCTGCGCCGTCTTTTTCGCATCCTGCGGAGTCACTCCTCTGTTTTACGCGCCGGTCGACGACAAGACCCCTGCGGAAATGTTCGACGCCGAGGCCGGAGCCGCGCTGCTGAAGGCCGGAACGCTCAAGGCGGCGGACGAAAACATCAAGGTCGTTTTCAGCGAGTGCAAGACGGAATCAAAGGACATTGAATCCTCTTTGAAAAAGAGTTTCGACGGGTGCGCCGTGCGCGGCATGGTGACGATGATCGACGACGACAAGGAAAAAGGCCCGGTCGAAACGTGGCTGCCCGTACTCCTGGTTCCGTTCCGGCTGGACGGTTCGCTGTATTTCTATTTCACGCTCGACAGCCTCTATATCATGGAGAAGACTAAGCTCAACCCCGAGTATGTCTTCATGATGAAGCCGTATTCGTACATCCTGAAGGCTGAGCCGAAGGACAGCGGCTGGGAGGTCGGGTTCGTGCAGTTCGCCACGACGGGGCTTGAGGTCAAAAGAATCGCGGAAAAGGCGCAGGTCGACAAGGACGGCACGGTGCTGAATCCGCCCGCGGAAGTTTTGGAAATGCTGAAGGATCCGAAGAACTACGAGATCGTCGCGAAAACGGCGTTCCTCCCGGAAAAGGAGACAAGGCCTCCTTTGAAGTAGCGTCCGCTTCGCCCGGACGCCTGGGCGGATGTTTCCGAATTGATGTTTTTACACCCTGTTCGGGCGGATTCCGGACGGGTGTTTTTTCTGCTTGCGGAACCTCATCGCATTAGACATTTTTATTTTCGTGCAAGAATGGTAAAAGCAACAATGCAAAACAAAAGCTGATTTTCTGTCGGTTTTTTTCAAAAAAAAGGGCGTTCGATATTGAAAAAAAAGAAAAACGGACTACATTATAGAATACGTTTGTGCGCGCGAGCGCTTGGAGAGCGTCCTCGCCGTTTTTTTCAGTCTGAATTGCAACTGATCATATAACAACAACTTGAAACGGAGAACCGGATCATGAAAGATGCGCCGAAGCCTGAAAAGAAAAAAGGCTACTATCTTCCCACAATCCTCCTCGGCATTATCGTGGCGGCAATTTTCCTGCTGGCGATTTTCACCTACCAGGTGCCCGCCACGGAACGCGCCCTCGTGCTGACCATGGGCAAAATCACGAAGGAAGCCGAACCCGGGCTTCATCTGCGCCTGCCGCTTCCCTTTCAGCAGGTGATCCGCTACGACATCCGCAAGCGCCCGTTCGACGGCAACATCGGCCACCTGGAGGAGACGACCACGCGCGACCAGAAGCAGGTCGTGATCGGACTGAACGTGATCTACCGAATCAAGGACCTGAGACGCTTCAAGGAAGCCGCGCCGAAGCTTGAGACCGCCCTGGGCTACCTCGGCGGCCGCATGCGCACGGCGAAGGCTGCGGTCATCGGCAAGTACGACTACGACCAGCTCATCAACACCGATCCCGAACTGATGAAGATCGAGCAGATGCGAACCGAAATCCTCGAGATGATCGCGCCTGACGTGATGGAGAAGTACGGCCTCGAAGTCAGCGACGTGCTGTTCTCGTCCATCGGCGTTCCGGAGAAGACCGCGACCGCGATCGCAAGCCGCATGAAGCAGGAACGCGAGACGGAAGCCGCCCGCAAGCGCGACGAGGGCAAGACGAAGGCGGAGGAGATCCGTACGCTCGCCAATACCGAGAAGAGCAAGACGATTACGCAGGCGCAGGCCAAGGCGAAAGCCCTGATGGCCGAGGGCGACGCGGAGGCGGCGTCCTACTACGCCGTGTTCACGAAGGAACCTGAGCTTGCGACGTTCCTCCGCAAGCTCCAGGCGATGAAGAAGATACTGTCCTCGAAATCCACGCTGATCCTCAGCACCGAGTCCGCGCCGTTCGACGTCCTGAACGGCACGTCCGATTCGTTTGCGTCGGAGAAAAAGTAAGGAGCGCGGCCCGACATGGCGGAAGAATTGAAACAGACTGCATCCGGCGGACCGGGGGAAGGCCAGCTCAAGACGGGCGTTGACTTCCTGTCCCGCGCCCTGAAGATGTTTTTCGGCATCCTGGCGGCGTTCATCATCGTGTCGCTGGGGTGGTTCCTGATATTCGGCGGTTCGTTCATCGTGGATACGACCACGGAGAGCGTGATCGTGCTCCAGTTCGGCAAATTCAAGCAGGAGTGCAAGGAGGGCTGGCATTGGTTCCTGCCGTCCCCGGTGAACCGCATCGTCCGCATCCCGATCAACAAGCAGGAAATCACCAGCGCGGCGTTCATGCCGATGGAGCCCGAATTCCTGTACTATCAGGGCGTGAAGGCCGACGGGTCCGAGCCGTCCGACACCGACAAGAAACTCGTTCCCGGCGCGGACGGATATGTCCTGCTCGGGAACAATTCCATCCTGCATTGCGAATGGGCGATGACTTACCGCGTGACCGATCCGCAGAAGTTTTATCAGACCTGCCTGAGCACGGACGCTGCGGAGAACCCCGCGGCGTCCGCCGCTTCCGGAGACTCCGGCGGGAAAGGGCAGACGGCCTCGCTCGGCCCGGCGCGCGTCATGCTGAAAAACCTGCTTGACGACGTGGTGATCTCGTCCAGCGCGGGCCTGAACCTGGAGTCGACCTACTACGACCGCGCGAAATATGAACAGACGGTGAAGCAGGCGCTCGTGGACCGCATCGCCGCCATGGATTTCGGCATCGCGCTGGAAAACCTCACGCTCAAGATCGCCGCGCCCCCGGTCGTCACGATTCCGTCCTTCCAGAAGCTGCTCCTTTCCGAAACCGACGCCGAGCGCGTGGTGGAGGAGGCCCGGACGTACAGCGTGGAGCAGGAGAATCTGGCGAAGTCCGAATCCGCGAAGATTCTGGCGGACGCCGGCGCGTACAAGCTCCGCGTGGTGAAGGAAGTCGCCGCCGATGCGTCGTACTTCAACGAGATTTACGCGCAGTACAGCAAGAATAAAAAGGCGACGCTCGTGTCGCTCTTCTCCGATACCCTGGCCGAAGCCATCGCACCCGTGCAGGACAAGTTCATCGTGGATGCGAAGGGCGGCGGCCAGTCCGTGCTTTGGCTGAAAGTCAACCAGGAACCCCTGCAGCAGCGTGCGCCGAGCGCGCCCGCCGGCGCGGGCGGCGGTTCCGGGGAGGAGAAGAAATAATGTCTGACGAACTGAAAATGGATAATCCCGCCGTGGAGACGCAGGACGTCTGCGCGTGCGGACATCATCACGATCACGACCATCATCACGGTCACGACCATCACGGCTGCGGCTGCGGACACGACCACGACGCCGATTCGGACGAGCCGACTCGCTGCATCTCATGCGGTGCGCCGATCGGCGAAGGCGTCGGACACTCCCGTTCCATGGGGCGGGCGTCGTTCGCTTTCGTCGGCGGCTTCCTGATCGTGAACTCGTATCTGCTGGCCTGGCTCTTCCCGGACGAGGTCTTCGCCTCGCAGCTGAGCGCGGCGCTCGGCGCTGTCACGCTGGCCCTGCCGATCGTCGTGACGGCCGTCCGCGACCTGATCGAAGGCCGAGTGTACATGAACGAACTCGTCGCTCTGGCGATTCTCGCGGCGTTCGCGTCCGGGGATTTCCGCACAGCGGGCATCGTGGCGTTCTTCCTGCTCGTCACGATCATCATCGAATCCCACACCGCCAGCGGCGCGCAGCGTTCCATCGAGGAGCTGATCCGCCTGACGCCGCGCACGGCGCACAAGATCGGCGAGGACGGCGAAACGGACGTTTCCGTGAGCGACCTGGCCTTGAACGACGTTATCAGCGTGCGACCCGGCGAGAACTTCCCGGTCGACGGCGTGATCGTCCGCGGCGAGAGCGCCGTGAACCAGGCGTCCATCACCGGCGAATCCATGCCGGAGGACAAGAACGCGGGCGACGAAGTGTACGCCGGCACGCTGAACATCTCCGGCAGCCTCGAGGTCCGCGTGACCCGCCTCGGCAAGGATACCACGCTCGGCAAGGTCGAGCAGATGATCCGGTCCGCGGAACGCAACAAGACGCCGTTCGTGCGCATCATCGACCGTTACGCGGGGTACTACACGCCCACGATCCTGATGCTGGCGATTATCACGTGGTGGCTCCCCGGGGGGAGCATGGACCGCGTGATCTCCCTGCTCGTGATCTCCTGCCCGTGCGCCGTGGTGCTGGCGACTCCGACGACCATCGTGGCCGCCGTGGCCGCGGCGGCGCGTCTGGGCGTCCTCATCAAGAACATCAACCACCTGGAACTCGCCGGAAAGATCCGTACGGTGGTCTTCGACAAGACCGGCACGCTGACCGAGGGCGAACTCTCCGTGGCGCGCCTGAACCCCGTGGCGGAAGGCGTCGAGCCCGCCGAACTCCTGCTGACCGCGATCTCCCTGGAAGCCCACAGCAACCACCCGACCGCGCAGGCCCTCCAGCGTCTCGCCGCCGAAGTCGGCATCCCGGCGAAACCGGTGTCCGGGTTCCAGGAAGTTCCCGGAAAGGGCGTTGTCGCCATGCTGGACGGCAAGCGCGTTCTGGTCGGACGTGCGGCCTGGCTGGAAAGCGTCGGCGTGACGCTGCCGACGCTCGAATCGAAGGAAACCGAGACGATGAGCGTGGTGTACGTGGCCGTGGACGACAAGGTGACCGGCTGGATCGGCTTCAAGGACAGAATCCGTTCCGAGGCCGCCGCCGCCATCAACGAACTCAAGTCCATCGGCGTGACCCGCTGCGCCATGGTGACAGGCGACCGCGGCAGCGTGGCCGTCTCCATCGCGGCCCAGCTCAGCATCGACGACATCCGCAGCGACTGCCTGCCGGAAACGAAAGTCGCCTATGTGGAAGAGGTCAAGAAGACCTCGGCCGTGGCGGTGGTCGGCGACGGCGTGAACGACGCTCCGGCGCTGGCCGCGGGCGACCTCGGCATCGCCATGGGCGCCATCGGCAGCGACATCGCCATCAACAGCGCCAGCATCGCGCTCATGACCAACGACCTGCGCCGCGTGCCGTTCCTGATCGTCCTCTCCCGCAAGACGAGCGCGATCATGTATCAGAACCTCGCGTTCGGCCTGTCCTTCGTCCTTTGCGGCATCATCCTGTCCGTCTTCGGACGCATGGACCCGATTGCCGCGGCGGCTCTGCACACGGTCAGCACGCTGATCGTCATCTTCAACAGCGCGCGCCTGGTCCGCACGGGCGAAGACCTGACCTCGGACAGCGGCGCTGCGGCCGTGAAGAAAACGGTCGGCGGAGAGGAATAAGCCATGGCGGAAGCAGTGAAACAGGCGGAAAAGCCCGCACCGGAACGCCCCGTGGTGGTGAGTGCGGTCGGCCTGACGAAGGTCTTCCGCGATTTCTGGAACCGTCCGAAGGCGAAGGCGGTCAACGACATCGACTTCGAGGTCCGCGAGGGCGAGGTGGTCGGTCTGCTCGGCCCGAACGGCTCGGGCAAGTCTACGACCGTGAAAATGCTCCTCGGATTGCTGTACCCGACCGGCGGACGCCTGACCGTGTTCGGCAAGTCGCCGCGCGACGTCGAAAACAAGAGGCTCATCGGGTATCTGCCCGAGGAAACATACCTTTACAAATACCTGACCGCGTTTGAGACGCTGGACTTCTTCGCCTCGCTGTTCGGCCTGTCGAAGGAGGAGCGCATCCGCCGGTGCGACCAGCTGCTGAACATGGTCGGCCTGGCGCACGCCCGGAACCGCCCCGTCGGCGAGTTCTCGAAGGGCATGGCGCGCCGCATCGGTTTGGCGCAGGCCATGATCAACGACCCGGCGTTCCTGATCCTCGACGAACCGACGTCCGGCTTGGACCCGCTCGGCTGCCGCGAGGTGAAGGACCTGATCAAGCTGTTGAAAAAACGCGGAAAGACCGTGATCGTGACCAGCCATCTGCTCAGCGACGTGGAGGAGGTCTGCGACCGCATCATCGTGCTGTACGGCGGGCGCATCCGCGCCAACGGCGGCATGGAGGATCTGCTCACCATCCGTACGAACGACACCATCACCGTGCCTCGTCTCCCGGAGGACGCCGTCGAACGCATCCGTCAGATCGTCCGCGAAAGCGTTCCGGAGGGCGAAATGTCCGTGTCGCATCCGCACATGTCGCTGGAGGATTTCTTCGTGGACATCGTGAACGCGGCGAAGAAGGAAAGCCTCGAGACCTACGGTTCCAGATCGGGCGGCGCCATCGCCGACTACCTGACCGGCGAGAAGGAGCATGATGCGAAGGCTGTGCTCGATTCGCTTGCGCGCGAAGAGGAAACTCCGGCGCAGACGCTTGCGAGGAAAATGGAATCGGACGCCGCGAAAGCAGCAGAGGACGCCGCGAAGAAACGCCAGGACGAACTCTTCGCCAGGCTCCAGACGTCGGCTCCCGCTCCGGAGGAGGAGAAATCCCGTCTGGAACAGCGGGAGATCGAGGCGAAGATGTCGGAGGCGAACCGCAAACTCAAGGATTTGCTGACGAATCCGACGGACGGGAAAGACTGACGCACGATGACCGCGTTTTTCGCCATAGTGAAGCTGACGTGCAGATCGGCCGTCCGGTCGCACATCTTCCGTCTGCTCCTGCTGCTTCTGCTCCTCAGCATTTTCCTGCTTCCGTTCACGCTGCTCGGCGACGGCACGCCGAAGGGCGAAGTGCAGATTTTCCTGCAGTACTGCCTCGGATTCGCCGGGTTCATCCTGTGCCTGTCGTCCGTCTGGCTGGCTTGTTCCGAAGTCAGTTCGGACGTGGAATCGGCGCAGATTCACATGATCGCGGTGAAGCCGGTCCGCAGATTCGTCGTCCTGCTCGGCAAATACACTGGCGTCGTGCTGATTCATTTGGCGCTGTTGCTGATCGCCGCCGCGGCGGTTTACGGATTCCTGATGTTCCGACTGGCGTCCACGGACTTTTCCGAGCAGGACCGTCTGCTGCTGAACGAACAGGTCCTGACCGCGCGCGCGTTGTACCGTCCGGTGCGACCTGATTTCAACGCGATGGCGCAGCAGGAACTTGAACGGCGCGTCGCCGCCGCGAAGGAGCACGGCCAGGACGTGTTCCATCTGCAGGACGAACAAGCCCGCCGGCAGGCGTTTCTGGATATCCGCAAGGAACTGATCGCGACCTACGGGCTCGTGACCGAGGGCGAGACCATGCTCTGGCAGTTCGAAGGGCTTCCTAAGGATCTCACCGACGACGATGTCCTTTTCCTGCGGTATACCGTTTACGTGAACCGCTACTATGTGAAGGACCAGAACTCCGTCCGCGGCCACTGGATCTTCGCTGCGAACTACACGCGTCCGGACGACCAGGGCGGCGAGACGGTCGTGTCCGACCTGATGGCCCTGCCTGAGGAGGACATCCTTACTGCGGCCCAGAACGAGATGCCGGTTCCGATCCGACCGTCCTTCTTCGTTTACGACGGGAAGGCCGAGGTCGGGTTCCTGAACAAGGACACGAAGACGAGCGAACTGAACTTCGAGGAGGGCAGGGGGCCGTTCCTGCTGATCCGCGAGGCCGGGTTCTTCTCCAACTACTGCCGCGCAATCCTGACGCTGGCGGTCGGGATACTCTCGGTCACGCTGCTCGCCTCCGCCGTCGCCGCCTGCATGTCCCTGCCGATCGCGATCTTCTTCTCCGCCGCGTACATGCTCGTGGGCGCGCTGGCGAATTACATCGTCACCTCGATCCCGGACGCGGTGGATTATCAGTCCGAATACACCGGAACGTTCGGCTACCAGTTCGGCGACCTGATGCTGAACCTGATCGTGCCGCTTCAGGATTTCTTCGTGACGGGCCATCTGGCGAACGGAGAGCTGGTGAGTTTCCCGTTCATCGGCATGCTGTTCGCGAAGGACTTCGTGTTGCGGATGCTCCCGGTGTTCCTGCTCGGGGCATGGATTTACACGCGCCGCGAGCTTGCGCTGGCGTCGAAACGCGGATAGGAGCCGAAACATGAAGAATCGTTATGCATTGTTTTTCGCCCTGCTCGCCGGAACGATCCTCATCCTTTTCGCGAACGTCTTCGTCCAGAAGCGCATGGCCGCGATCGTGAAGGAGGACAAGCTGGTCGATGAGAATTTCGCCGCGGACGGCACGCCGCCGGTCGTGGCGTTCTCCACGATGGCGCTGGGCGGGTTCCGCGGCCTCATCGCTGACATCCTGTGGATCCGCGCGGGCGATCTGCAGCAGAAGGGCAAATACTACGAACTGGTGCAGCTCTCCGACTGGATCCTGAAGCTCCAGCCGAAATTCGCCTCAGCCTCATCCTATATGGGCTGGAATATGGCGTACAACGTTTCCGTGGCGTGCAAGCGTCCGGACGACCGTTGGCGCTGGGTCCGGCGCGGCATCCAGCTGATGCAGGACGCCGTGACCATGAACCCGAACGATCCGGACGTCTACCACGAACTCGCCTGGATCTATCAGCATAAGCTCGGCAACGTGCTGGACGACGCCCAGCGGTACTACAAGGAGACCATGGCCCGCGACCTGATGTTCCTTTACGGGAAGCATTACCCGGACTGGGAAGCCTGGGCGGCGTCGCCCGCCACGGAGGAGGCGCTTCGCGAAAGATTCCCCGCCGACCATCCCGCGTGGCTTGCGATTTTGGCCTACAACGGGGGCGACCTGGCGCGGCTGTTCGGAGAATTCCGTCTGAACGGCGGTCTGCCGAAGGAGCTGAAGGAGAAGCTTGCGGCGGAGGACGCGTCCGTCCTGGATTGTTATTTCCGCCGCAGATGGCTGAAGAACGACTGGAACGTGGAGCCGGAGAAGATGCTGGAAACGAACAGGGCGTACGGCGAACTCGACTGGCTTCTGCCCGAATCCTTCGGCATCTACTGGGCGCGCGTCGGACTGGAACACAGCCCGGAACGCAAGGACCTCGCGCTCACGCGCCTGATCCTCCAGTCCCTCGTTGCGACGTTCAACTACGGGCGCATGCTCCTGCCGAAGGAAAACGAGGTCAGCGATTTCTTCCTGCTCGTGCCGAACACGGGCGTGATCGACGCCACGCGCGAGCTCTACAAGGAAATCATGAAATCCGACGAGTATTCGCATATCCCGTTCGAAGCCCTGTACGAGAACTTCCTGATCGACTCCATCGTGACGCTGTACACATACTCGCAGAAAGACGCGGCGGCGAAACTCTTCCAGGAACTCCGCACCGAGACGAAAAACGGCAATTCCCGGACTATGACGCTTGACCAGTTCGTACTCAATGAATGGGAGGACGACATCGTCAGCGGCGATTTCAAGCAGACCGGAAACGAACTGGAGGGCCTGCTGTTCACCTCCTGCCTGCTCATTGGCTACGGCGACCGCGACGCCGCCGCGGACCACCTCGCGCTTGCGCTTCGCGTTTACGAGACATACAACAGACATCATGTCGGCCTCGACCGCGTGGCGCTCCCGCCGTTCTCCGAAATGAAGGCCCGCACCGCGCGCGCCATCATCGAAAACTATCCTCCCGAAATCTCGAACCGGATTCGCGCCGAGCTTGAGGAGGACCTGAAGAAACAGGAACAGGCCGCGGCGGACGCGTCCGGTTCCGGGGCGGACCAGGAGGCCGCCGGACAATGATGATCTATCCCCTGTTTCCCGGCGGCCGCGATCGCGCGCTGACCTTCAGTTACGACGACGCTTTGGATGCGGACATCCGCCTTGCGGGCGTCTTTTCCGATCACGGACTGAAATGCACGTTCAATATCTGCGCGGACAACGGCCCGCACGACGGATCGTTCCCGTCGTTCGACGTGAACGAAGTCTATCTGAAGCATGGCCACGAGATCGCCGTCCACGGCGCGGAGCACGCCTTCGAAGATATGATGCCGCCTGAGGCCGTGATCGCCGACATCCTCGAAAACAGGAAGCGTCTCGAAGCCATCACGCACGCCCCGGTGAAGGGCATGGCGTACCCGTACGGCACGTTCACATCCGACCTGAAACGCCAGCTTCGCGAACTCGGCATCCTGTATTCCCGCACCGTGAACAGCACGCACGCGTTCCGTCTGCCGGACGATTTCCTGGAGTGGAATCCGACCGCGCACCACCGCGAGAACATCGCGGAACTCGGCGAAAAGTTCCTGAACAATCGTTATCCGCGCGGCACGGTCTGCTACATCTGGGGGCATTCCTTCGAGTTCGACCGCAACGGCGACTGGGAGATCATCGAACGGTTCGCCGACCGGATGGCGGGCAAAGACTCCGTGTGGTATGCCACGAACATGGAGATATACGACTACAATCAGGCGTTTCGCATGCTCCGGTTCACCGCCGACTGCTGCTACGTTCAGAATCCCTCCGCGCGGACCGTCTGGCTGATGCGCGGGAAGAACGCCTTCGAGATTCCGTCCGGCGATGTCGTCCGAATCGGCTGATCCTCATTTCCCATTGAACGGCGCGACAGACGGAACGGCAGGCCGCGCCGTGTTCGATTTCCGCGCGCCTCTGCGTCTTTCCGACCGTCTCACGCTCTCCGGACGCGCCGTGCTGTCCCCGCTTCAGGGCGTGATGACGCGCACTTTCATGCAGGCGGCCGCGCGCCTCGACCTGATCCCGCTCTGGTTCACGCCTTTTTTCAGCACGGGCGGCGTTTCCGTGCCGAAACGCGCCGCGATCCTGCGGAAACTCGCGTCGTACCGCGTAAGCCCGGACCTTCCGCTCGTTTTCCAGTTGATCGGGCATGACGCCCGGTCCCTGGCGGCGACCGCGGCAGGATTCGGCGAATACGGCGTCCACGGCATCAATCTGAACTTCGCATGTCCGAGCAAGACCGTTACGGCGAGCGGAAACGGCGCGTATCTGCTGAAATCGCCGGAAACCGTCTTCGAACTCACGCGGGCGGTCGTCGAGGCCGTTCCGGAAGGCGTTTCCGTGTCCGTGAAACTCCGCTCGGGCTGGGATTCGCCCGACTTGATCCGCGAAACCGTCCGCGCCGTATGCGACGCCGGGGCGGACTGGATCGTGTTTCATTATCGGACCGCGGCGGAGATGTACCGTTCCGTTGACGCGTCCGAACGCGTCCGGCGGATCGCCTGCGCCGTGGAAACGGCGGGCCCCGTGCCGGTCTTCGGCAACGGCGATATTTCGAGTTGCGCGGACGCGGCGGAACTGGTGCGTTCGACCGGATGCGCGGGCGTGGCCGTGGGACGCGGCTTCCTGTCCGATCCGTGGCTTGTGCGGCGCATCCTGTCCGGCGATCCGAACCCCGTGTCAGAGGAGGAAAAGAGGGCGTTCCTGCGTCTGCTGATCGCGGGAACCGATTCCACGAAACGCGGCCGGAACTGGTTTCTGGAATGCGTCAAGATGACGTACGGCGCGGACTCCGCCGAGTTCAGAGAAGCCCGGGAAAGCGCCTGGAACGCGCTTCGCGCCCGCTGGCAGTGAACAGAGAAATCCTGCTCAAAAAACTCGCTCGCCGTCAGGGAAGGAACGAACAAAATCCCCGGCGGCGGGCGCAAATTCTTTTAGACTTGTTTCGGACGGATTATTTCTTTTCCGGCGGAGTGAGGATCGCGGCGTGGTAGACGGAGCCGATGCCGCCGCGGTCGCCCGCGGGCTGATGCCGGATCACGATGTGGTCCTTGCCCTTCGTGATGGATTCCGGGATCTCGTATTCAACCTCGAAGAACTCGTTCGGATGGGCGGCGGAAAGCCTCTGTACGGCGATCCGCTCCCCGTCGGCGAGGATCGCGGTCGTGGTCCAGTTGTCGCCGCCCCAGTAGGTGCAGGCGAGGATGTTCCTCTTGTCCGGGCTGACCTTCATGCGGAATTCGATCCAGCCGCCCTGATGCGCGCCGCGGTAGCCGCGTCCGTTGAACCGCCCGGAATGGGTGTTCTGGTATTTCACGGCATGGTCGGTCTCGGGCTGCTGTTCGCCGAAGTTCATCTCGTCGACGGTGCGCGCGGAGCGTTCGCGCTGGCGTTCGGCCTCGGCTTCGATCCGCGCCTTTTCGGCGGCCCACTGCGCCTCGTTCATGTTCTTCCAGTAGACGTTGTAATGCTGGTACGGCATCTGGTTGAACGGGCGGATGAGGACGGTTGCGCCGTCGGTCGTTGGCACGTTGTATGCGCGGTCGGACCCGGCGACGGGTTTCGCGGCGGCGACGAGTTGCGCGGCGTTGTCGCCGAGGAGGATCGGCACGGGCTTGCAGGCGGCGTTCTGGAGGTCGAGCTGGTCGCGCAGATAGATGCGCTTCTGGTAGTTCTCGACTTCGCCGAGGTCGCCCGCGAGGAGCGTCGGACCGTAGAAGAAGGCGTTCTGCTCGGTGTGGCCGCCATGGAGGTGTTCCGTGCGGAGCGACATCGGGATGTCGATCTCGATCTTGTCGCCTGTCTTCCAGTCGGCGTTCAGGACGGCGTTCTCGCCGGGCTTCCCGGTCGCGATCCGCTTTCCGTTGAGCGAGAACGTTACGGGCTTGTCGGCCCAGCCGGGGCAGCGCACGTTCAGCGCGAGTTTTTTGTTGGGCGCCTTGTCGAACGTGAGCGTGACCTTGCCGTTCTTCGGGTACTCGGTGTTCATGGTGAGCTCAAGGCCGCGTTCCGCCCATTTCAGCTTCGACGGGGTGAAAAGCGTGACGTAGATGTTGTCGTCGTCGTGGAAGAAGATCGCGTGGTTGTATTTCGTGTGGTTCTCGATGCCGGTGCCGAAGCAGCACCAGAAGGACTGGTCCGGCGAACTGTACACGCGGAACTGGCCGGGCTTCAGCGAGACGAAGTAGGTGAACATGGAGCGTTCGGGGTCCTGCGACGGCAGGATCTGGTTCAGCAGCGCGCGTTCGCGGTAATCGCCGAAGACGGTGTTCGTCGGTTCCTGCATCTGGAGATGCTCGGCGAGGCGGATCATGTTGTAGACGTTGCAGCACTCGACGGACGCCGGGGAGAGATGCCGGTCGGCCTCGTTCGGGCGGTAGAAATGCTCGCGGTCGCTGTTGCCGCCGGTGACGTAGGTGTGGTTCTTCACGACGATGTCGAAGAAGTTTTTGCTGACCTTCCGCGCGAACTCGTCGCCGGTGATCTCGTAGTTGACCGCCTCGGCGATGACTTTCGGCACCTGCGTGTTTGCGTGCTTGCCGGCGAGGTTGTCCCTGCCTTCCGCGAGGTCGTCCACGAGCCAATGGTGGCGGAACCTCTGCGCGAGCGCCTTGTGCGTCTCGTCCTTCGTCTCCGCGTAGAGTTTCCAGAAGACCTCGCCGATGCCGCCGAACTCCATGTCGAGCATGCGCTGGCATTTCTTCTCGTCGAGGCCCTTCGTGAGGCCGTCCACCCAGCGCGCGAAGTTCACCAGCACGTCCTTCGCCTGCTCGTTGCCGCCGATCTTCCACGCGTCGTAGAGCCCCTCGGCGATCTTGTGCTGCGTGTACCACGGCGCCCACGTGTGGTTGATCGTCTCCACGTCGCCGTCCTTCAGGACTTCAAGCGCGCGGCGGGCGTTCCGCGACATGCACCCGATGTAGCCGGAGTCGCCGTACAGCTTCTGGCAGCGCGCCATTTCGCCGATGATGTAGTCCACGCGCTCCTTGAACCGCGCGTCGCCGGTGGTGGCGTATTCCAGCGAAAGCGCGGTCAGGTAGTGGCCCAGCGTGTGGCCGGACAGGTCGCTGCTTTCCCAGCCGCCGTAGACCGGGGCTTTCGGCGTCTCGCCGCAGTATTCGTACATGCGCGCCATCAGACGGTCCGGGCTGAGCGACAGCAGGAAATCCGCATTGCGCTTCTTGTTCGCGAGGAACGGACTTTCGAGGAGTTCGACCTCGTTGAGGGCGAACGGAACGGCGGGGGCCGCGCCGAACGTGAACGGGATGGACGAGGCGAGGGCGGCGGAGATGCAGAGACAGTGTTTCATGGCGGTTGTCATGTCGTGGGTGTCCTGTGTTTTTGAACGGTGGAACGTTTCGGGCGGCGGAACCGACTTGACTGTTCGCCGTCAGGTTGAAACGGTAGGGCTTGAGGTGGATAAAATATTAATTTCGAAACAATATAATCCCGAAACAACAAAAAAGCAAGTCAATTCCTTATAAAATATAAGAAAAATGGCGGGAAAACAAATCCGATGAAATCTTTGTTTTGGAAAAAAAGAACACATTTGCTTGACAATGTGATGCATTTATGCTATATTTGATTCCAAAAACACAGGAGATTATTATGGCAACGACAACTGTGAGTTTCAGCGTCCGGACGGATCCGGCCTTAAAAAAACAGGTGGATCTTTTCCTTGAAAACGTCGGCATGTCAATGTCGACGGCAATCAACCTGTACCTCAGAAAAATCGTTTTGGAGCAGCGCATTCCCTTTGAGATATCTCTTCCTCCTTTGAGCCCGGAATCTCAGGCTGCGCTTTTGGAAGCGGAGGAACTCAAGAAGCCCGGCGTCGGCAAGGTGTTCAAAACCGTTGACGAGCTTCGCGAGGACCTGCTTTCATGAACTATGATATCAAGCGCACGACGCAGTTCAAAAAAGATGTCAAGCTCATGTTGAAGCAGGGCAAGGATATTCAGCCCATGCTCGACGTTATTGAAATGCTCAGGACCGATGCCCCTTTGCCGGATCGGTGCCGGGACCATGCTTTATCAGGAAACTGGTTCGGGAAACGGGAATGCCATATTGATCCCGACTGGCTTCTGATTTATGAAAAGCATGAAAACCTTCTTCTTCTGACACTCCTCAGAACAGGTTCGCACAGCACGATTCTCCGGAAATAGTTTGCTGTTGAATGAGACGGAGATCGGACAAACTCCGGAGTTTGCGTTCCGTTTATTCGCGGGCCTTCGGTCGTTTGATAAAGATACGGGCCGTCAGGCCGAGGTCCTCCGAGTCGTGATCGAACTCCAGATAAAAAACCTGAAACAGAAAACTTTTGCCGTCCAGATAACCGTAGTGGACTTCGGATGGCCGTCCGTCAGCGTAGGAAACATACTCCACGCTGTTCGTGTTCCGGTAGCGTCCCTCGTCGCTGTGTTCCCGATACAGCCGAACCAGGTCCTTTGTGATCGCTTCATAGGTTTGCGGACCCGCCGTTTCGAGCCGAAAATGGTTGTTTTCAGTCCAGCCGAAACTCTTTTCCACGCACGATCCGAGATCGTGATTCCGAGTCAATTCCGGGATGATGTATGAATGGATGAATGCCTCGTTTTTTGCGGCGATGCGGCGGAATCCCCTGTCGTAGTTGCGCTGGACGCACCCGCCGAGGAAAAGCCAAAAGGCAAGGATTCCGTTGATTCCGAGCAGCAGGAACCAGGCGCCGTTCTTCTTCCAATCATGGTCAAGCCAGTTCAGAAAAGTGTTCCGTTTCATTTCCGCACCTCGTCAGGATCTTTCGTCGGCGTGAAGTCATCAATATGCCATTTCTCCTCGCGCCGCTGGTTCCCGCCGGAATATCCGTGCATGGCGTCCGGGATCGCGATCTCGCAAAGGCTTCCGTAAATCGCATCATCCCCGGACGCGGCAGCGTTCTCCAGCGTCCATTTCGGATACGCGTTGCCGGTATCGCGGAAATTCAGGATATAGAGGCATTCCGGCATGCCGGGCAGGTCGCGTTTCATGCGGGCGATGTCTTCCGCGAGCGCGTAGCAATCCTTCCAGTCGGCGTCGGCCCAGCCGTCGAGGCGAATCCTGATAACGCCGCCCTCATTCTTCTTTGCGTCGCGGATCCGGTGTTCCCCGATGAACCAGCCCGGACGGGTGTAGATCACGCTGAATTCCTCCCGTCCGTACTTTTCCGACAGAAGCGGCTTGAGCGCGTCCAAAAGGGGCTGTTCATAGGCGGCGGCCGTTTGCGGATCGACCGCGCCTTCCTGTTCGACACGGATTTCAAGGATTCCGTCGAACAGAATCCCCCAAGTAAATATGACCGCAAAATATCCGGGCAGGATGAGCAGAAGGATGAAGAGAACGAACTTCCCGTAGAGGCGTTTCCGGTTCACTGGCGGAGCGGATTCCTTTGCGGGGCTGACTGGTGCGTTGTCCTGCGGCATGGAGGATTTCTTCGCTTTTTATGTCGGGAGGATGAAGCGGACGGCGGGATCGAATTCGGAGGCGGCGCGGGCATGGGCGGCATGCGCTGCGACATCGTCGCGGAACAGCGCGAGGAGGGTCGGGCCGCTGCCGCTGACCATGACACGGAGCGCGCCGTGTTCGAGCAGGAATCTGCGAATGAGGACCAGCAGGGGATATTTGACGAACAGGGCGTGCTCCAGGTCGTTCCGCATGAACTGCGCGGCGGATTCGAAGTCGCGGCGGGAAAGGGCTTCAATGAGTTCTTTCGTGCGCGGCGGCTCGGAGATCGCGCGTGCGAGGTCCATGTGATTGTACGCCCAGGCCGCGCTGACCGGGAACTGCGGCGCGGCGAGCAGAAGCGGGAGGCGTTCGGGGAGACCTTCGACGGGCGTGTGATGTTCGCCCGCCCCGGTCACATGCGAGGGGCGCGGATTCAGGAAGAACGGAACGTCCGCGCCGAGGGAGAACGCCATGCTCTCCAGTTGTTCCGACGACAAAGCATGGAACCGTTCCTGAAGCAATTTGAGCACGGCCGCGCCGTCGGCGGACCCGCCGCCCATTCCGGCGGCGACGGGGATATGTTTCTCCAGATGAATGACCAGTCCGGGGAGGTCCATTCCGGCGGCCTTGCAGTACGCGAAAACCGCCTTGCCGCAGAGGTTCTTCTCCGGTTCGAGCGGAACGCCCGGCGCGTCGCAGAGGATGGTCACGCCGGACGCCGCAGGTGCGTCTTCGATGCGGATCTCGTCGGAGGGATCGCGGAAGGGATAGAACAGCGAATCCAGGTCGTGATAGCCATCGGGCCTGCGCGCGGTGACGGCGAGCGAGAGATTGACTTTGGAGCAGGTCAGCATCGCGGGGAGAATCAGACCGGGATTACTTTTTGAACTTGTAGAGGCCGTACTTGGTGTTGTAGTCGTGGATTTCGCGGCAGATGGCGTCGGCGAGTTCGAGGGCGCGGAGGCCCTGTTCGCCGGTGACTTTCGGCGGCACGATCTTTCCGGCGGCCTTCGTGGCGATCACGGCGTCGACGAAGTCGTTGATCTCGTCGGCGAGCGCGTTGGTGTGCGTGCAGTTGATGTCCTTCTTTCCGACGCCGAGGAATCCCTTGCGGTAGATGACGCCCGTGCCGTTGGAGTAGTCCATGGAGATGTAGGAATCGGTCTGGAAGACGCGGAACTTGCGCATGACCTTGGCGCTGATGCGGCTGGCGGTGATGTTCGCCACCGCGCCGTTCACGAACTTGATGCGGACGTTCGCGATGTCCTCGGTGTTGCTGAGGATCGGCACGCCGACTGCGTCGAACTTCTCGATCTCCTGTCCGACCATGGTGAGCACGAGGTCGAGGTCGTGGATCATGAGGTCGACGACGACGCTGACCTCGGTGCCGCGGCGGAGGTGGCCGGGACGCGGCGGGGGATATTTCGCGAGGCGGTGCGCCTCGATGAAGAGCGTGTTGCTGCGGTTCTTTTCCAGGAAATCCATGGCCGGGTTGAAGCGTTCCACATGGCCGACAGCGAGCACAAGGCCCTTTTCATTGGCGAGGCGGACCATTTCGCGGGCGCGGCCGACCTCGGAGTCGATCGGCTTCTCCACGAGCACGTGCTTGCCCTTCTCGAGGAGCGGCATGACGGTGTCGTAGTGGAGCGTGGCGGGAACGGCGACCGTGAGGGCGTCGCAGCGGTCCACGAGTTCGTCGAGATTCCGGAACGCCTGCACATCGAACTGCCTGGCGGCGTCCGCCGCGACCTTCGGATCCGCGTCGTAGATGCCGACGAGGTCGGCGTGGGGCGCGGTGCGGTACAGGTTTGTGTGGAATTTGCCGAGGACACCGGTGCCGATGACGCCGACTTTCAGTTTTGGTTCATTTGCCATGTTGAGGGGGTTCCTTGCGGTTGCCGCGTATGTCGAAGTGGATTGATTTCTGATTCAGTTCGGGGTTTCGTCGCCGAGATATTTGTCCGGGAGCAGATAGCCGCGCACGTAGTCAGCGACGGCTTCGGCGAGCGGGGTGCGTCCGCCGGTGAAGCCCGCGGCGCGGAGTTTCGTCATGTCGGCGCAGGTGTAGTACTGATACTTGCCGCGGAGTATCTCCGGCATGTCGATGTATTCGATGTTCCGGGGCTTCTCCATGGCGTCGAAGACGGCGGAGACGAGTTCGTTCCATGTTTCGGCGAGTCCGCTTCCGGCGTTGTAGATGCCGCAGAGGTCCGGATGGTCGAGCAGGAAGAGGATCATCTCCACGATGTCCTTCACATACACGAAATCGCGCTTCTGTTCGCCGTCGGCGTACTCGGGGCGGCAGGACTTGAAGAGCTTCACGGTTCCGGTGTCGCGGATCTGCTCGAAGGCGCGGCAGACCATGCTGCGCATCGGGCCCTTGTGGCGTTCGTTCGGTCCGAAGACGTTGGTGAATTTCATGCCCGCGATGGAATCAATCAGTCCGTTGCGGATCGCCCACTGGTCGAACATCTGCTTGGAGTAGCCGTACATGTTCAGCGGACGGAGGGCCGGGATGCCGTCGAGGGCGTCGGAATAGCCGTTTTCGCCCGCGCCGTAGGTGGCCGCGCTGGATGCATAGACGAACCGGATTCCCTTCGCGGCGCAGAGTTTGGCGAGAAGTTTGGTGTACTCGAAGTTGTTGCGGACGAGGTAGGAGGCGTCGAGTTCGGTGGTGGAAGAGCACGCGCCGAGGTGGATGACGGCCTTCATGGAGGATGGAAGGCCGTTCGATACGAGTTCGCGGAAGAAATCGTCCTTCTCCATGTAGTCGGCGTAACGGAGCGCGCGGAGGTTCTTCCATTTTTCGGACTCGCCGAGGTGATCGACGATCAGGATGTCGTCAATGCCCCTGCGGTTGAGTCCCCAGACGACGGCGCTGCCGATGAAACCGGCTCCGCCTGTGACTGTGACGACGTGTTGAGTGTTTGTGATGTTCATGAAAGCGGGATCGGTATGAGGATTGGACTTGTTACCAGTTGTAGATGGCGGAGCCGCGTCCGAGGAGGGATTCGCTGCGGCGCGGATCGTGCGTCTGCCAGGGGAAGACGGTGTTGGACGCGTCGTCCTTCAGGCGTTCGTTCACGTTGCCGAGGCGTTCGCGTTTTTCGACGCTGTGGACTTGGGAGAAGAATCCTTTGCTTTCGGTCTCCTCCTCCTCGGCCCTGCGGCGGCGCTGTTCCGCGCGGAGCCTGGTGCGGCGCGCGTAGTAGTCCGAGACTTCCTCGGGCGTCATGTTCGCGATCTGCTCGGGGGTAAGCTCGGCCATCTGCTGTTGCTTTTTCGCCTCGGTGGAGGCGCAGGACGAGGCGCAGAGGAAGGAAACCGCGCATGCGGAAACGATCAGGAGCGCGAATTTCGAGGCAAGTTTCATGGCTTGGGTTCCTTTCATCAGGTGAGGGGCGAGATGACGACGACGGTGCGGTCGTCCTGCTCGCCGTTGGCGGGGGCGAACCGGTCGACGCTGTCCATGATCTTCGCGACGGCTTCGCGGGGAGACTCCTGCGCGACGCAGGAGGTCATGAAGCAGTCCTTGATGCGCTGGATGCCGAACTGCTCGCCGTCCGCGTTTTCCGCTTCGTTGATGCCGTCGGTGAACATGATGATCGACATTTCCGGGCCGAATTGGGTGTTGAAGGTGTCGTATTCGGTCAGTTCGGACGGGAAGAGGCCGAGGCCGGCTCCGTTCGGGCTGATGCTGCGGATGTGGTTGCGGACGTACAGGATCAGCTCCGTGTGTCCGGCGCGGGCGTATTCGAGCGTGTTTTCCTTCTTGTTCAGCAGGCAGACGGCGAGCGTGATGTAGCGGCCGTCGCCCATGTCGTGGAAGAGGTTGTCGTTCAGTTCGAAGAGCATGGCCCTCAGCGAGGTGAAGTGCGGGATGTTGGAGCGGATGAAACTGCGCGTCATGGCCATGATGAGACACGCCGGGATGCCCTTGCCGCAGGCGTCGCCGATCACCACCAGCAGACGGTTGGAGTCGATCTCGACAAAATCGTAGAAGTCGCCGCTGACTTCCTTCGCGGCGCGGGAGACAGCCTGAATGGAGAAACCGCCCCACTGCGGACAATCGGGCGGGAGCAATGAACGCTGGAGCGTGCGCGCGAATTCGAGTTCCTGCGAAATGCGCTGCTGCTGGCTGAGGCGGTCGTACATCTCCATGATGTTGCGGGCGAGGATGACCGGGCCGGTGAGGAGGTTCAGACGGTTGATCTGCTCCTGCGTGAAGAATTTGCGGTGGGCCGCGGCGCTGTTCGAGGCGCAGATGATCCCGATGAGGTTTTTCTCGTAGACCATGGGAACCGCGATGAACGTCTTCACTGTCTCGGTGTGCGTGATCTTCGTCAGCAGCGGGTGGCGCGGATCGCCGATGAGCAGGGATTCGTGCGCGAGGACCGTGGAGAGAATCAGATCCGCGAGGTCGTGCGGCGTGGCGGATTTCAGCTTTTCCACGGCGTCCGGATCGGCGAGGTCGCAGGGCAGGGGGCGCGAGAGCTGGAGCGGGTAGTGCGGCGTCATGCCGGTCGGGAAGAACGCGCCATCGCGGTACAGGTAGACGCAGACGGAATCGGCCTGAATGAGGTCGGACAGGTATTTCGCCGTAACGCGCATCCATTCGCTTTTGTCCTCGGTCCGGCGGACGCCGCGCGAGAACATGTTCAGATAGGTGCTTGTCTGCGCGTTGGTATGGATTGCGCTCTCCAGTTTGCCGCGGAGCAGGACGATCTTGATGCGCTGATACAGCGCGATCAGCCCGACGACGAGCAGCAGGAACAGCAATCCGGCAATGATCCAAGGCATGAGGCAAAACTCCACGAAGATTCAAATTAACTTTAACTATACCCCGTCAAAGCGGTTTCTGCAACCGGAAAATGAAGAAAAAACAAACTTTTTTCTATTATTTCCCGCGCATGGGCGCGATTCCGGCCGTTTTTCAGGAGTTTATCCGTGTTTTTCGAATGGATCGGAAAGAAAAAAAAGCCGGCGTCCATGAATTCGGACGCCGGCGTGGTTAGTTTGGTGTTAGGACTGTTACTTGTTCGGCAGATAGACCGCGCGGATGGAGACGCCGGGGTCGACGGCGCGGATCGTGAACTTGTTTTCGCCTTTCTTGATGTTCTTCAGCGGAACGACGACGCGGGCGAAGTTGTCGAGGATGAGCGTGCTGCGCGGGCCGTTTTCCTCCTTCAGACTGTCGGAATGCGGCACGGAGACGGTCTGGACTTCCTCGCCGTTCAGGAGGACGGCGATGCGCGCCTGGCTGCCGGGGTAGAGCTCGTAGGACGGCAGGAAGTCGATGAGGGCGTTCGCCTCGGTCTTGTCCGTGCTGAACGTGTATTCCAACGTCTGGTCGGCCTTGTCCATGTCCTTGCGCTTCACGTCGGTCGAGAAGGTGCAGAATCTGTTTTCCGCCTCATTGGGGGAAACCATATCCGGTTTTCCGGACAGCAGGTCGAGCTCCCCGATGCCGCGGAACGTCAGCCAGTTGTTCACCTTGTCGGGCGTGGCGAGCGCGAGACCGGATTCCAGGCCTTTCTTGTGATCGGTGTTGCCGAAATGCCAGCCGCGGCCGTCGTTCCACGGCCACTGCATGTGCGTCCACCATTCGTTGTTGGTGGTGCGGTTGCGGACGGTGTCGGGGAGGAACCCGGCCCATTTGCCGTCATGGAGCTTGCCGAAACGCTCGCGGTTTTCGTCAATGCACTTGATGTAGGGTTCGGCGGCGGCGCGGAGGTCCTGATTCTGTTTTGATGCCTCGCGGCAGGCGAGGAAGATGAGTCCGGCGTTGCCGAGGTATTGCGCCTGGTATCCGGCGAGCTCGAACCAGGCGTCCTTCATGGCGGCGTCCGGGATCTGCTCCTCGGCTTGCTTCGCGGACTGGATCAGCTCTTCATACAGGTTTTTGAGCACGGGGATATAAGCGTCGGGGAGGTCCTTCGCCCACGTGATGGACATTTCCTCGGGCTTGCGGAAGAATCCGAGCGTGAAGTGGCGTTCCAGCGTCCTGTAGCAGTCCTGGATGCCATTTTCCGGAACGCCGCGGAAGTTTTTGGCGAGGAAATCGGAGAAGAAGCGTTCCTGCTGAAGCGCGGAGTTCGCCTGTCCGCCGAAGTCCAAAGTCGGGTCCCATGCCAGGCGGGCGAAGTAGTCGACGCCGACTTCCATGAGCTTCAAGTCGCCGACGTTCAGCACCCACAGGTCGCGCGTGTTGTTGTTATACGCCTTGAGGAGTTCGAGGTACATCAGGCCGGGCGGGGTGGTGTTCAGTTCGCAGTAGGAATGCGGGCCGCCGTAGTAGGAGATGTGGTAGTACACGCCGGAGCCGCCGGAACGCTTCTGTTCCTCCGGGTTGCTCAGGCGGCGGATGTAGCCGTAGTTGTCGTCGACCCAGACGAGCGTGACGTCCTCGGGAACTTTAAGTCCGGCGTCGTAGATGGCGAGGACTTCCTTGTACGGCACGAAGCACTGGGCGATCGGGCCCCATTCCCTGCTCACGCCCGCGTCGAGCAGGGCGCGCTGGTTCGCGATCGCCTTGGAGACGAGCGCCTTCTTTTCGTCCATCGTGTTCGCGCCCGCCATGGCGGAATCGTGGATGCCGCGGATGCCGAGCGTCCAGACGGCCTCCTTGTCGCCGCGCTGGTCCACGCTCTCCTTCCAGTAGGAATCGATCTTCGCCTGGTTCGTGATGTAGTTCCACTCGCCGTCCTCTTTCTTCCAGTGGCAGTTGTTGCGGAGCATGGGCTCGCAGTGGCTCGCGCCCATCACGATGCCGTACCGGTCGGCGAGGATCGGGTTTTCGGGAACCGCGCCGAACTCGACGCTGACGTCGTGCATGGCGGGCCAGAAATAGTTCATGCGGAGACGGAGCATGAGCTCGAAGATCTTTTCATTGGTCTTCGGGCCGATGCGCCCGAAACCGTCCTTTTCGAAGTTGTTCTTCGCCCATTCGTGGAGCGCCCAGTCCTCGTCGTTGATGAAGATGCCGCGGTACTTCACCTTCGGGGCGTCGATGTACTGTCCGAAATCGGTTCCATTGTTGTCCGGACCGACGAACCAGAGCGCGTCGGCATGGCGCGGCGGGACGTCCGCCCACCAGTTCCATGGAGACATGCCGCAGTCCTCGGAAAGCTGCATAAGGCCGTAGGCGGTGGCGCGGCGGTCGCTGCCGATGATGATGACCGCTCTGTTCGCGCTGATCGATCCGGTCGAGTCGTCATTCTTTTTGCCTTTTGTCGTGAAGAGGGTGTGTTCCCACTTGCCGGTTATCTTCGAAACGTCGATCCCGTATTCCGCGACGAGCTTGTCGATCAGCGGGCTGTGTCCGAGCGTACCGGCGATGACGATGTCCTCCTTCATTTTGCCCGGTTCGATCGCATTCCCGAGCACGGCGGCGTCCTCGCGTCCGGCGACCGCCTTCAGGTCGGAACAGAACATTTCGGCGGCTTTCTTCACGCATTCGTAGTCGGCGTCGTCCACGATGATCTGAAGCGTCGAGGCGTTCCGGTTGTCCACGAGCGTGACGATCGGAAAGTAAACGCCCTGCGGCAGTATGCTGCCATCGGAGGTGACGCCCGCGGCGGATCGGAGCGGAACTGCGGCGCAGCAGACGGCGGCCGCGGCGGCGAATTTGCGGAAGGTTCGGAACGACATGGGGAGACTCCTTGCGTTTCCGGGCGTGCGGAGAGTGTGTGGAAGACGCGCCCGGATCGGTTGAGGTTATGTGAATGTGTTTTCAATTTTACTATATCCCGCACGGCGGCAAAGTCAAGGCGCGATGACTCTTTTCCGACGAAATATCATCCGGACGGGTTCCGCCGCGCCCGGAAAACGGGTTATTTTAGAAAAAATCGAAAATAACGTTAAAAAACTCTGAAAAACCGCTTGAAATATCCGGTGGCGGCTATTATATTACAGCAAACGAATTCGCGGATCGCGCCGAATTTTCCGCCGGGAGGCGGTTTCCGAGGCGGATTCGATGTTTCTGTGCGCATCATCAACGGTTTTCAATACTACAACGAAAGGACGGCATCATGAAATCCCGTTGCTCCAAACAATTCACCCTGATCGAGCTGCTGATCGTGATCGCGATCATCGCGATCCTGTCCGCCATGCTTCTGCCGGCGCTGCAGGGCGCGAGAAGAACGGCGAGAATGGCCCAGTGTACGTCGAACTGCAAGCAGTTCGCGCAGTCGAACCACCTGTATGCGACGACGTTCAACGGCTTCGTCACCCCGATCGCATGGGGCGACCACGTCAACATCTGGCCCGCCATCATCTGGAACCAGATCGGCGGCGCCTCCGAGATGCCGTATTCGAACTATTCGAGCAACAAGAACAAATGGCTTTCGAGCGTGAAATCCAGCAAGGTTTTCGAATGCCCCGCCGACGAAGGCGCCAAGGCGGTCGGCGATCTTGACTGGCCGAAGCTTTCCTACGGCATCAACCGTTCCGCCGTCTACTTCGTGAAGGGCACCAGCAACGCCACGTCCATCCCGAACGGCCCGAACCTGAAGCTGACCAAGTTCAAAGTTCCGTCCCAGATGATTTACGTCGGCGACGCTTCCTGGAACAAAGGCGCCACCCACTCCAACGCCCCCGGGTACGTCTATAACACCAAAGCGCATTTCTCCTACGGCACGATCACGGTCGGCAGCCTGTGCCACCACTGGGACCAGAACGGTCTCGGCGGCGAGTTCGTCAAGGGGTCGGAAGTCACCTCCGAGGACAAGCAGTACTTCGCCGATCCGTGGCACGTGAGCATGTCCTGGAACTATTCCTTCATGGACGGCCACGCCTCCAACCTCCGCCCCGAACAGACGATCAAGAAGGGCCTGAACTGGAAAGACCGCAAACCCAGCGGATACTGGACTTGGAATCAGGAAGAATGGGGAGAAGGGTCCTGATCCTTCGATCTGTTGAAACGGTCCGCGCGGGCCGTGTCCGAAAGAACAAAACGCTCCGGTTGGCTCAACGGCCCGCCGGAGTTTTTTTCGCAAATGAGGACAAGTCCTCCCTGAAGCGATGCGCGGCTTCGTCAGGACACGAAGGTTTTTCAGGGCGGGGAATGGGGATGCTGCGGGGCGGACGGGGATGCGTGCGAACGGGGAACGGTCTCCGTCAGTGAAAAAGAGACGTCTTTAGGCGTTTGTACGTTCGAAGACGCCGTCGGCTGCGGCTATGCCGCGCTGCGCTGACGGAAAGTTTCCGATTTGATGCAAAAGCTTTGGAAAGCTGTTCCGGGAACCGGCGTATTTCCGCACCGGCCGAACTCATTTCCGGACGAACCTCGTCATGCCAGGATGGAAGCGTCTCCGCTGAACAGCGTGTCGCTCTTCGGCAGTCCGTCCGGCGAAGCCAGGCAGGAGAACCCTTCCCCGCAGTCCGCCGTCATCAGTCCGACGATGCCGCCGGACGCGTCCGCCAGTTCCGGAGAAACGGACAGGTCGCCGGATGCGCCGGACATCTGCAAGCCGACGCCGGAAAGCGGCTCCGCGGATTCGAACCCGGAATCCATGAATGCATCCGCGAAGGCGGATGCGTCGTCCACGGGATCGGCGGTTTCCTCCGGCCCGGTCAGGGCGCAGGAGAGCGAATCCTCCAGCGGCAATGCGGTGAATTCAAAGACGCTGACGTCGTAGGCGGCGTTTCCGCCTTTTTTCGCGTTGGTGGACTGCACGCTGAAGTAATATTCGCCGGCCTTCAGCGTGATCGCCTTGGTCGGGTTCCATTCATTGGCTCCGAGGCTTGTGGTCTGAATCTTTGCCAGGGAGTATGTGACCGAGTAGGTCTTTTCCACTTTGTTGAGTTTGTAGATGATGAATTTCACTTTGTCGGTGGCGAGGACGTCAAAGCTCAGCTTCGCATCCGTCTTCAGCGTGAATTTCCTGAAATCGATCTCATCGTTGTAGCCGACCCACTCGTCCTTGACCAGGTTTGTTGTGCTCGCGGTGATCTGGCATTCATATTTCTTATTGTTGATCCATCCGTTTGACTTGTCGGTCCAGTCGTCTTCAGAATTTCCCTTGTCGAAGAACACGCTCTTTTCCATGTTCAGGTTCACGGTGTAATCCGCATCTCCGCCCTTCTTGGCGTTGGTGGATTCCACCCGGATATAATAATAGCCGGGATCGAGCATAAGGGGGGCAGTAGTCACGAAATACTGTTTGTCCTCGAGCTTTTTGACCGTGGTGGTCTGGATCGTTTTCAGGGAAAAAGTCACGATGTCGTTTTGCTGTTTCTTGCTGTTGACCCGGCAGATCGAAAACTTCACTTTGTCCGTGGATATGATCGCGAAGCTGAGCTTCGCCGCGGTGGTCAGCTTGAATTTTCTGAAATCGACTTCATCGCCGTAGCCGACCCACTCGTCGCTGACCAGATTTTCCTTTTTGCCGTTCACGACGCCAAGGTAGCCTTTGCCGCTGTAGTCTTCCTCGTTGAAGGAATACCAGGCGTTGTCGAAGTCGTTTCCCTTGACATAGAACACGCTTTTGTTGTTGTTCAAGGTCACGTCGTAGTACGCGTTTCCGCCTTTTTTCGCCGTTGTGGATTCCACGGAGATGTAATAGGTGTCCGATTTGAGCAGGATGCCTTTTGTTTCCGCCCTGTACTGTCCGGTCTTCGAATCCTTTTTCAGCGTGGTCGTCTGCAGCGACTTCATCTTCGTGTCCGAGGTCAGGCTCCAGATCGTGAACTTCGCCGCGCCCGTGGCTGTGAGAATGAAAGACAGGGTCGCGGCATGGCTCAGCGATATCTTCATGAAATCGGCTTCGTCTCCGTATCCGACGTAATTCGTCATGTCCGAGCAGGAGACGCCGTTGTTGTCCATCTGGATGCTTTTCGTTTGCGAGGACAATGCCGCGGCGGGCGTATTGTAGACCACATCCTCATTCAGTGGAGCTTCCGTTTTCTTTCTGTTGTACAGATAGTTGTTCCATCCTGTGTCGCAGTCCGGGAACGCAATCGGAGCGCCGCTGTAATTGTTGATGACGGCTCCTTTTTCAATGGTCAGCTCCACTCCCTTCTTGTTCGTGACGGAGTTGACGTTTGCGCCTTTTCCGATGAAAAGAGAGCCGCCGATGAGCTTAAGGTTTGCGACCGAAGCGCCGGCGGAGAGGGCCAGATATCCGTCCTTGAGCGTCACGGCGCTTGCCGTGCCGCCGCTGGAAATAAACACGCTTCCGCCTGTGGAAACCGTAACGCCGCTCGCTTTGCCGTTGCTGGAGACGATCATTTTGCCGCTTCCCATGACCGTTGCGCCGGATGCCGCGCCGCCGTTGGAAACGACCATGCTGCCGCCCGAAACGGTGGTCGAGTTCGCCGTGGCCCCGTTGGACACGATCATGCTTCCGGCTGAAACGGTGGTCATTGTCGCCGTGCCGCCGTTGGAGACGAACATGCTTCCTCCTGAAAAAACGGTGGTCATTGACGCGATGCCGCCGTAGGAGACATGCAGCTTGCCGCATGTGCCCTCGTAGGAGCTGATGCGGGTGTTCTTCATGATTCCTCCGGAACTGATGTGGGCGATGCCGTTTCTGTCAAGGTCCGTGTCGACGGCGCTGCCGCCGGCAAAAACGGTCATGGAGCCTCCGAAGACATAGCCGAGGCTTGCAAGTCCGCCGGAATAGACGTTCAGCCATCCGTTGGGATAGGTCACGATTTGAATTGCCGTTCCGCCGGAAAGATACATGCTTGCGAAGGTGTTGGAAAGAGTGGTCAGGCTTGCTCTGCCGCCGGAATAGACCGTGACGAGACCGTTGTTGTTGACCCACGTGGAAAGCGTTTTCCCTCCGGAGAAGATGTTCAGCCGTCCGCGGTCGACGCTGGTGGAGGTCGCGGTGCCTCCTTTCGAGACGAACATGTGGTCATTTTCATTCAGAATGATGCCGGAGCTTTTTACCCCTTTGACAATATCGTACTGGGCCATAAAGGAGAACCTTTCGAAGAAGATTTATTGTGGTATTCTCTTTCAAGACGTTAATATAGCAAGGTGTTTTGGAAAATACAACCCTTTTCTTCAGAAAAAAATGAAAAAAAACACCTTGACGGTTTTCGGTAAAAATCTTAGAGATTTCCGTCCGTTGGTTTTTACGATCCGGGGCTTTTTTTGAGACGGAAGCGCTCCCCCTGCGGAGCGAACGGAACCGGTCGGCCGCGGCGCGGAAACATGCGGCGGCGGTTCCGCGGCTTATTTCGCGAGGGCGAGGATGACCACGCCGAGCAGGATCAGCGCCAGGGCGCAGGCTTTCTTTTTGACATGGACGTCCCGGAAATACCACGCGCCCGCCGTGAACGAGACGACGCAGCTGCAGCGGCGCACCAGCGAGACGAGCGAAATCTTGATGTCCGGGAGGCTGACGGCGTAGAAGTAAAGGAAGTCCGCGAGGATGAGCAGGACGCCCGTGAGCGGGATCGTCCAGCGCCAGATGAACCTGTGCCGCTTCCCGAAGCATTTCGCCCGGACCAGGCACGCCGCGCCGAGGATGAAGACGAGGTCGACGGAGAACCAGAACTGGACGGTGCGCGGGGGGATGTGAAGCGAGTTCAGAAGGTATTTGTCGTAGAGCGCGGAGGCCGCGCCGAGGATCGTGCCGAGCAGGATCAGATGCACTTCGCGGGCGCGCCGGAAGGAGATGCCCTCGAGCTTGCCGAGGACGGAGAAGAGGTAGTAGCCCGTGAATATCAGGAGCATTGCGACGCCCTGCGGGAGCGTCGGAACCTCGTGGAACAGCAGCAGGCCGCCGAGGAAGGTCCAGACGGGGCTGCTGGCGCGGATGGGGGCGGCGATGGAGATCGGCAGGTCCCGCATGGCGTAGTAGACGCAGGTCCAGCTGGACGAGACGAGCAGGGATTTCAGGACGATGAGTGCGAAATCGCGCCCGGAACACTGCGCGTCGGCGAACGATCCGGTCCACAGCGCGGTCGCGAGCAGATAGGACGCCGAGCCGCAGAGCGTGGCGAAAAAGAGGACGTGCATTACGGAATTTTTGTCGACGGCGTGCTTCTTGCAGAGGTCGTAGAAACCGAGGGCGAACGCGGAACCGAGTACGGGCAGGAGCCACGCGGGGAGGGAAGGCATGAGCGGATCAGCTTTCTGTCGTCATCGGAACAAAGGTCAGCCGAGGATGGACGCGATGTCCGGCGCGACGGTCTGGATGTGTTCCTTCGCGAGGACCATGACGTCCTCGGGATCGGCGGACGTGAGGGCGATTTTCGCGAGATGCTCCGAGGCGAGCATGGACGTTTTGCGGATGACGCCGCGGACTTCCGCGAGGGCGTTCGGGCTCATGCTCAGTTCCAGCACGCCGAGGCCGAGCAGGATGGGCGTGAAGCGGGGATCGGCGGCGATTTCGCCGCAGACGCAGACCGGGATGCGGTGTTTCTTCGCAGCCTCGACCGTGAGACGGATCAGTTCCATGACAGCCGGATGGCTGGGGCGGTAGAGGTAGGCGACGCGTTCGTTCAGTCGGTCGACGGCGAGCGTGTACTGGACCAGGTCGTTGGAGCCGATGCTGAAGAAATCGACCTTCGCTGCGAGGGCGTCCGCGATGAGGCATGCGGACGGGATCTCGATCATGGCGCCGATCTTGACCTTCGGGTCGAACGGAACATTTTCATTTTTCAGCTCCTCCGCGATCTCGTCCCGGATGGCGAGCAGCTCCTCGATCTCGGAGAGCGAGGAGACCATGGGGAACATGATGCGGAGGTCGCCGTAGACGCCGGCGCGGAGGAGCGCGCGGAGCTGGGTGCGGATAAGCCGGGGCTTCTCGTGGCAGAGGCGGATGGCGCGGAGTCCGAGGAAGGGATTCGGTTCGCGCGCGGCGGACGCCGAGGCGAAGTCGAGCTTGTCGCCGCCGAGGTCGACGGTGCGGATCGTGACGGCGCGCCCGCGCATGGCGCGGAGCAGCTTCGAATAAATCTGATATTGCGTTTCCTCGTCGGGCGCGACGGGCGTGTTCATGAAGAGATATTCGGTGCGGAAGAGTCCGATGCCTTCGGCGCCGCAGCGGGAGACCTCTTCCATATCGTCCGCGCCTTCGATGTTGGCGCAGAGCTTCACGCGGTATCCGTCGGTGGTTTCGGCGGCGCGCGAACTTTCCTTCATCAGGATGTTGTATAGTTCGTCCTTGCGGCTGATCTTCTCGCGATAGAACGCCAGCGTGTCGCGGCTGGGATTGCGGATGACCATGCCGAGGAAACCGTCCACGATGACCTCGTCGCCGTTCGCGAATTTGCCCGCGATGTTCCTCATGCCGACGACCGCCGGGATGCGCAGGGATCGCGCGAGGATGGACGTGTGGCAGGTCCTGCTGCCGGTCTCGATCGCGAATCCGAGGATGTTCTTCCGATCGAGCATGGCGGTGTCGGACGGGGTCAGGTCGTGCGCGATGACGACGGTGTTTTCGGGGAGATTGTCGAGAGAGGGGCCGCCTTCCCTGTCGCCGGTGAGGTTGCGGAGGATGCGGTTCGCGATGTCGCGGATGTCGCCCGCGCGTTCGTTCAGGTAGGTGTCGTTCGTGCCGGAGATGGCGGTGAGGTAGCGCTGGATGGTGAGGAGAAACGACGACTGCGCGTTGCAGAGCTGGCCGCGGATGCGGGAAACGACTTCCTTGAAGAGGAGCTTGTCCTCCACGATCAGCAGATGCGCGTCGAAAATTTTCGCATCGCGTTTTTCGATGGTCCGCTGCATCTTTTTCTGCAGGGCCTTGATCTCGGCCTTGGTCTTTTCAAGGGCGGACTGGAAACGCTCCACTTCCGCGTCGGCTTCGGACGCCTCGATCGGGATCGGATCGATCTCGTTGAAGTCGGTATGGGCCGCGCCGAAGACCAGCACGCGCCCGCGGCAGATGCCGGGAGACGCCGGGAAGCCGTGGAAGAGCACTTCCTTCTTCTCAACAGTGTGCGGAGGCGCGGCGGCCGCGTCCGCGCCGTCCGGAAGGGGGGCTGCGGAGGCGGATGCGCTCATTCGTCGAATCCTCCTTCGATCAGCGCGGAAAGGGCTTTCATGGCATCTTCGGCGTCGCGGCCGCTGATCTCGACGCGGAGGCGTGTGCCCTTCGGCGCGGAGAGCATGAGCATGGACATGACGCTTTTTCCGTCGGCGACGTGGCCGGAATCAAGATTCGTGACGGCGATTTCGGATTCAAACCCGCCCGCGGCCTGCACAAAAGCGGATGCGGGCCGTGCGTGGATCCCGAGGGGATTGCAGACGACAAAATCTTTCGAAATGTTCATGAAATCCATATCTTTGATGCGGCCCTTTCAGAAACAACAAGCCTAATATCTTAATATACACCCGTTTCGGCGTTCATTCAAATCCCGCGCGGAAAAAAGTTGAAAAACGACCGGGAAAAAACGCGCCGGAACGGTTTTCCGGGGAGTATGATGGAAGAGGGAGTCCAGCGCAGATGGTTCAGCCGGAAAAAAGACAGGCGGCAGTTCCCTGAAAAGAGAACCGCCGCCGTGTGCCGGGCAGGCTCCGGAAGCGGACGCCCGGGTTCGATCTATTTGGATCAGAGTTTATTGCCGTCCTGGTCGGTATGGCCGCTGTCGACGACGTCGGAGCGGTTGCGTCCGGCGGCGTATTCGATCAGGTTGAAGAGGAGTCTTCTGCACACGGGGTCGTTGTAGTTGGTGAGGCCGAGCGTGGTGTAGAAGAAGGAGCCGGAACCGGTCTTTGCGCGTCCGATGGCGGTTCCCATGCGGCAGCCGAGGGAGTGCCAGGCGCCGGCGATGAGTTCCTCGTCGCCTTCCATGATGACGGCGGAGCGCGGATTGGAGACTGCGGCGTCGAACGCGTAGTCGAGGACGGCGGGTTTCAGGAAACCGTCGAAGACCGGGTGGTCCTTGCAGAAGTACTGGCCGCCGACCCAGTTGTTGCCGAGACGGAAGTTGCCGAGGTACTTGAGGTTGCCGTTCGCGGCGGCGATAGTCGGGGCCCAGTTCGTTACGTCGTTGAGGACGATAACCTGCGTGCCGGCCTTTGCGAGTTCGACGACGGCGTTCACGTCGACGGAATTGCCGTTCGGCGGGAAGCAGAGGACGTTGAAACGCTGCGCGGTCTTCTTGGTCATGGAGATCGCCATCTGGGCGGGAACGCCGGAATAGAGTTTGACCGTGGCTGTGCCGTCTGCCGCGACCGCGACCTCCTTGCCGTCGACCTTGAAACTCAGCTGATCGTCGGCCTTGGTCGGGCCTTCGATTTTGAAGTTGTAGTCTCCGTCGGCGGCCGGCATGTACTGGCCTTCGAAGAGGACGGTGTATCCGGCGGTCATGGGCACGTTCGGATCGGGCGTGCCGCCGTCCGGGAGAGCCAGTTCGAGCTGGCGGACGTTGCGTTCGGCGCGCTTCTCGCCGTCGACGAGGAAGGTCAGGCGGAATGCGCCCGCGGTTCCGTCCGGAGTGGCGATGGAGTTCGGCTGGATCCTCTGCGGAACCGGGTAGCGCTGGGTCACGACGAGGACGTCGGGCTTGAGGCTGCCGCCGGGCTGGTAGGTCTGGAAGTTGCCGCCCGCGGCGTTGAGGATGCTGACGAGCGACTGCTGGGGCTGGCCGCCCATGCCGGGGCCGCGACCGCCGCGGCCGCCGCCCATTCCGCCGCCGAAACCGCCCATGCCGCCGCCGAAACCGCCCATGCCGCCGCCGAAGCCGCCGGGCTGCATCTGCCCCTGGCCCTGCTGGGGCTGCGGGTTTTCATAGACGGCGTAGACCTTGCCCGCGGGGAGCTGGATTTTGGAATTGTCGACGGCGGTGACTTCCATCTCGCCTTCGGCCTTGGTTCCCTTGAGGAACGCCTTGATGACGGAGACGCCGGGCTTGTCGACCTGGATCTTCACGCCTTCGGCGAGGAGTTCGCCGTAGACGTCGCCGCCGGTTACGTTCACCTGCTGTTCGGATTCCCTGACGACCTTGCCGTCCTGGATGAGCTGCGTCACCAGCGTGTGTTCGCCGTTCAGGTTCTCTTCGTTGATGATGTGGATGTCGGCGGAGATCGTGTTCGGAACGGTGAAGGACGGGGTCGGGGTGTGGACCGCGAGCTTCAGCGGGGCGTTGTAGGCGCGGAGGATGGCCGGATCGCCCTTCGGATTGCGGAAGGTGTCCACGACGCCGGAGTTGTTCTCGCGGAGCATGGCCTCCCAGCCGTTGATCGCGTAGCCGTCTGTGATGTTGTTGAGGCGGATGATCTCGATGCGGCGGCCCTGGTGGCGGATGCCGACCTTGCCGAGTTCGGTGGTGAAGGCTTCGACGGTCGGGAAGTCCTTGCGGAGTCCCTTCTCGTCGAGGTACCGGTTCATGCGCTTGTACCAGTTCCTGTAGTCCGCGCCGTCCATGCCGTCCTGGCCGATCTTGTCCAGTTCGTCCATGATCAGCTCCAGGCGCGGCGGGGTGGAGATGGCGCCTTCCTCGCCCCAGAAAACGAGTTCCTCCTTGTTTTCCGTGTAGTTCCAGTACCGCTTGCTGTTCGTGTAGTAGTTGGCGGGATAGGAGATGTTCGGGCCGGTGGCGTTGTGGTTGTCGCGGAATCCGACCTGATACACCTTGTCGTCGAACGGCATGCAGTTCATCTTGTTGTAGTCTTCGACGTTGATGCCTTCCTTGCTCCAGCCGCTGGTGAGGACCACGATGCGGGACGGGTCGTTCTGGTGCGTGAAGGAGACCATGCTGGAGTACCAGTTCTGGTCATGCTGCTCGCGGCCGAGGCCGAGCTCGTTGATGAGGTTGTAGATGACGAGGGACGGGTGGGAACGGAACATCTTGACCATGCGGCGGACGCGTTCCTTGGCGATCACGCGGCCTTCGGGGGACTGGCTGCCGGAGATGAATCCGCCGGGTTCGGCATAGTACAGGAGGCCCTGCCTGTCGGCTTCGCGGAGCACGATGTCCTGGCCCATGTGGCGGTGGAAGTTCAGCATGTTCATGCCGAAGTTCTTCGCGGCCTGGATCTGCTTGGCGGCGTATTCGGGCAGGGGGATGGTTCCGGTGACGGGCCACCAGCCCCAGCTGATGGCGGAACGCAGCACGATGCGCTTGCCGTTGAGGCGGAACATGGCGTCCTTGCCGATTCCATCCGGGCCGAACCAGCGGAAGCCGAAGATCTGGTCCTGCTCCTCGTCGCCGAGTTTCACGTTCAGGTTGTACAGATTCGGGTTGTCGAGGTCCCACAGTTCCGCGTTCGCGTACGTGAACTTGCGGGTGATGAGGTTCTCGCCGGGCTTCAGCGTGAATTCCTCGGCCGCCATGACCGGAACGTTGTCGGTCGTGAGCATGACGGTGCATTCCTTCTTCACGTCCGCGCCTGTGTCGTTGACCGCGGTGATGCGGACTTCGATGGTCTTTGGATCGGGGGTGTTCATCACGAACACGTCGTCGATGTAGACGGGATCGGTGATCTCGAGGGAGACATGGCCGGTGACGCCGCCGACGGCGCGGCCGCTGTTCAGCTTGACGCCGTTCCACGTGAACGGGATGTAGTCCATCCAGTCGTAGTCGCCGCCGGGGTTGGTGATGCGGATGTCGAGCGCGGCTGTGTCGCCCTTTTTCAGTTTTCCGGTGATGTCGAGCACGAACTCGGTGTCGCAGGCGGAGTCGCACGCGATAAGTTCATGGTTCAGGAAGATTTCCGCCTGGAAACGGAGCGCGGCGAAGCGGAGGAAGACCTTCTTGCCGGTCAGGTCCTGGTCGACCTTGATCGTGCGGCTCCACCAGGAGACGCCCTGCAGAGGCTGCCAGAACTCCTTCGGGTCGATCGTGTAGTCCTTTTCCAGCGCGGACATGTCGGTGAAATACTGTTCGACCGTGCCGGGAACCGAGACGTCCTTGCGGTCCGCTTTGCTCAGGGCGTCCCAGCCGCCGGTCGGCTGATGCGCGGGGATCTGGTCGAGCGGTGTGCCGGGAACGACGACTTTTTCGGACTGCCACTTGGCGGCGGTGTCGCGCCAGAGTTTCCAGCCGGAGCCGGAGAGGCTGACGACTTCGCGCGCTTCGGCCTGCGAGAGCAGCCCGGCGGCGAGGGCGAGGATGAAGAGGGTTTTTTTCATACGTTCTTTCCTGTTTGCATGGGGGTGAATGTATTTGTTTTAGGAAATAATTTTTTGATAATATAACCTTCCTGCATGGTTTTTCAAGCAGTTTCCGAAAAAAACAGACAGTTTTCGGGGGGCGCCGCGGACTGAATGCGGGGCTTCGCGGATTTGAACAGCGCGCGAGTCCGCGATTGTCCGGCGCATCCGCCATATTTTTCTTCCAACTATGACTAAAAGCGTTACAATATTCCATTGTGTCCGAACGTTATTTGTATTGTTATGGAAAAATGTGCGGCATCCGCATGCCGATGGATATGACTTATATTCCCCGTTCAACCGGGGAGAAAGCGAGAAAACATGAGAAAAGACCGGTCGAAACGGGTATGGGGCATGACGTTCGGGATTGTTTTGCTGCTAACGTTCCTTCCTTTTTCAGCCTTTGCCCAGACGGAGCCGACTTATCTGCGGAATATGAGACCGGTGGCTCCCGTCGGTTCCGAAGAGGTCACGCTCACCATGGAGGGCACGGTTCACGGCGGACAGTTCATCTTCAGCGGGGATTCGATCCGGTTCACCAACGGACGGCGGTATCGCTGGGCGGAAAAGATCTTCGTCAACGGAGAACCGTGGGCCGACATCACCAAGCCGTTTGATATCGGCTTCACGCCTGACTATTCCAAGGCGGTCATCCTGGAGAAGGAAGGCGGACCGGAAGGACGCATCTACATCGTTCCCCGTGAAAACCGGTTCGCACTGGTGATCGCGCCCTCCGACGATCTTCTCCCGTCGGAATTCTTCCGGGTCAAGCTCGCCGTGAAAAACCAGGTCCCGCACGACGATCTGCCCCCGGACGAAACGCCGCCAGCGGGAGAAGTCGCGAAGAACGCCGCGCCGGTCCGGGCGGCCCGGAACACCGATGTCCCGGTTTCTCCGGTCTCTGCCGAAGAAGAAGCCGCGGCGACCGATGAGGAGAAAGCCGTCTCCAGCACGGACGCATCGGCTCCGGCTGTTTCGTATATCCGGACTTCCGCCGACCTGAAAATTGCCGCGCTGATGAACCGCAAGGGGTTCGACCTCTTCCGCCTGCTCAGCGAGAAAGACGCGAACGCAAATGCGTTCGTCTCCCCGTACAGCATCGACAGTGCGTTCGGGATGGTCTACTGCGGCGCGAAGGACCAGACCGCCAGGGAGATCCGCACGACGCTGGGGCTGCCCGCCGATCCGGCGGAATGCGGCAAGTTCTTCAACACGGTTTCGCGGGAATATGCGGCGAACAGGCAGGTCGAGGTCCTGGTGTCGAACTCCGTCTGGTACGAACAGAAGTTCGAAGAGAATATCCTGCCTTCGTTCACGGAGATGATCCGGAAATACTATGACGGGGCGTTTTTCAAGGAGGATTTCACCAAGCCGGTCCCGCTCGCAGAGAAGGTCAACCGCTACGTCGAGAAAAACACCAAAAACATGATTCGGAATCTCCTTTCCCCCGGGGACTTCACGGAACGCACCTTCATGATCCTGCTGAATACGCTGTATTTCGAGGCGAAATGGGAGACGAAGTTCAGGAAGGAAGACACCCGCCCCATGCCGTTCCGCAATTTCGACGGCACGGAAAAGCAGGTCAGAATGATGTACCGCATGGGACGCGACATCGGGTATTATTCCAATAAGAAAGACAATGTACACGCGGTGGTCCTGCCGTACGAGGATCCGCGCTTCGAACTCGTCGCGCTGATGCCTATCGAGCCCGGAAACGATCAGGGGAAAGCCGCGATGAAGAACATCATCTCGAAGATCGGGAGCAAGCTCGATTCGTGGCTTTCGGACCGTTCGCGATACGAAACGCGGCTCTGGCTGCCGAAGGTCGATATGACCTGCATGTACAGGCTCAATGACGACCTCAAGTCGCTCGGGATGACGACGCCGTTTTCCATGACGCAGGCGAATTTCCACGGCATCGCGGAGCCTTCCGGGCTTTTGCAATATATCTGGATCGAAAAAGTGATCCACAAAACCGTACTGAAAATGGATGAGGAAACCACGAAGGCGGCGGCCGCCACCGCGATCATGATGGGCTTCGGCGGCGGCATACCGAGAGATCCCCCGCCGGTCAACATCTTCCGCGCAGACCGGCCGTTCCTCGTCCTGATCCGCGACAACGTGTCCGGGCTGATCCTCTTCGCAGGCCGCATCAACGATCCCGGCGTGGAAGCCGAGGCGGGAGCCTCCGCTTCCGTGGCGCGGCGTCCATCCCTTGTTCCTGCGCCTCCGACCCCCGCTTCGCCGACCGACCCGGAGCGCGGGTTCAACGACTTCGAATCCTGGCTGGCGATGATGCAGGCGTCCGCGTCGCACTGGAACGAGCCGACCGACGGGCAGGCGCATCCGAAAGTGTACATGACGTCCGGGCACGATTACTCCGATCCGGTCGGGAGCAGGGTGGAAAAATGGGAAAAGAGAGTTTCGATCAATATCTCCGCCGAAGTCGACAAGGAAGCGCTGTTCGAGATCATCGAAAACAAGATATACTACCGTCCATTCCGTTCGGACCACGGGAAAGGCATGTCCGGCGAGGGGAAGATCTATTCTTTCGAAGGGAACTACCCTGTCAATGTCACGGTCAACGGGATCAAGTGGCCGAATCTCAGAAAGGCCTTTGACCTGGATTTCACTCCGAATCTGAAATCGCTCCACGGCGTGGGCATGGAGGCAGGGGATATCTCGTTCCAATGCCGCTGCGACGATTCGTATCCGCCCCGGCTTCGTCTGGTTGTGGATGTGCGAAACAAAGGCCCGAAACCGGCTCCGGTGAAGATCGACCTGTCCACCACCGCCGGACAGAAGCAGGAACAGGAAGCGAAGGGGAAATAGAGGAAGACTCCATGATGCGCGGGGGCTTCCGCGCAAGTCGCAGCCCCTTGAATCCAGCGCTGCTTGCAGCGGGGCGGTCCGGTTTCGATCGGGCAGCCCTTTTTTTCGCCCTTTTTTTCGTCGGAAAAGGCGTTTTTCCTTTGGAACGAGTTTGAAAAATGAGGGTTTGTGTGGTATATTATATGATTTAGAATTTATCGAAAAACACGACCGTTCAACATAAATACCCAACCCCAAACAGGAGAAAACCTAAATGAACTTAGGCAGTCTGATTCTCGACGGGCTGAAAGCCATGGCCCTCGGAATGATCTGGGTCTTCTGCTTCCTCTCCGTCATGATCATTTGCATGAAGGTGATGTCGAAGGCGCTGGCCCCATTCTCGAACTTCCTCGAACCGGTCGCCCCGGCGCCGAAAAAGAAAAAAGCGTCCGGCGCAAAGGCCGCCCTTTCTCCCGAAGACCGGGTCCGCGCGCTGGCGGCGATCGAAGCCGTCAAGCTTTACCGCGCGGGGAAATGATCCGCTGATTTCAAAACAATATAACATACTCAAACATAAAGGCAACCCCTTCTTATGAAAAAAATCAAATTCATGGACTGCTCCTTCCGCGACGGATTCCAGTCCTGCCTCGGCGCCCGCGTCAAAACCGATGACTTCCTTCCTGCCCTCGACGCCGCGGTGAAGGCCGGCATTAATTACATCGAAATCGGCGGCGGCGCCCGTTTCCAGGCTCTCTATTTCTACTGCCAGGAAGACGCGTTCGAGATGATGGACAAGTGGCGCGCCACGGTCGGCCCGGACGTGAACCTGCAGACTCTCTCCCGCGGCGTGAACGTGGTCGGCCTCTCCTCCCAGTCCACCGACATCATCCAGCTCCACGCCAAGATGTTCAAGAAGCACGGCATTACCACGATCCGCAACTTCGACGCCCTGAACGACGTCCGCAACCTCGACGTCTCCGGCCGCGCGATCGCCGCTAACGGCCTGAAGCATCAAATCACCATCACCATGATGGGCCTGGCGCCCGGACTCAACGAGTCCTACGCGCATACCCCGAAGTTCTACGAAGACCGCCTGAACGAAATCGTCAAGTCCGGCATCCCGTTCGACAGCCTCGCGTTCAAGGACGCCTCCGGCACCTCCACGCCGCAGACCGTGTTCGACACGATCAAGGCCGCCCGCGCCATCCTCGACAAGGAATACGGCGTCGGCGCGAAGGAAATCCAGTTCCACACGCATGACACCGCCGGCATGGCCGTCGCCTGCAACTGGGCCGCCATCACCGCCGGCGCGGACGTGATCGACCTCGCCATGGCCCCGCTCTCCGGCGGCACCTGCGAGACCGACATCCTTACCATGTACCACCGCCTGCGCGGCACCGACTACACGCTCGACATCGACCCGGACAAGATCCTCAAGGTCGAAAAGGTCTTCAAGCAGTGCCTCAGCAAGTACTTCATGCCGCCCGAGTCCATGCAGGTCTCCCCCGAGATCATCTTCAGCCCGATGCCCGGCGGCGCGCTCACGGCCAACACCCAGATGATGCGCGACAACAACTGCCTCGACAAGTACGACGCCTGCATCGAAGAGATGCGCGAAGTCGTCGCCCGCGGCGGTTTCGGCACCTCCGTCACCCCCGTCTCCCAGTTCTACTTCCAGCAGGCGTTCCGCAACGCCGTGATGGGCAAGAACGCCGACGGCTCCTGGAAGCTCGATCCGAACGGCTACGGCAAGATGGTCCTCGGCTACTTCGGCAAGACCCCGGTCGAACCCGATCCGCAGGTCGTGAAGTGGGCGCAGGAACAGCTCCAGCTCGAGCCGACCACCAAGTCCGTCGTCGAACTCAACGACGCCAATCCGAAGCTCGGCGTGAAGTTCAACACCGAACTCCTCCAGCAGAACAACCTCCCCGTGACCGAAGAGAACATCTTCATCGCGGCCGCCTGCGGCGACAAGGGCATCGCGTTCCTGAAGGGCGACAAGCCCATGGGCATCCGCTACGCCGCCGACGCCGCCCCGAAGGCGAAAAATGACGTTCCGGCCGCCTACACCGTCACGGTCGAAGGCAAGACTTTCAACGTCCAGGTCAAGGAAGGCGGCGTGATCACCGCCGACCTCGCGGGCCAGGTCACCGAAGGCAGCGAAAAGAAGGCCGCCGCTCCGTCTGCCGGTTCCGGCAACACCGTCGACATCAACAGCCCGTTCCCCGGAACCGTCACCAAGATTCTGGTCTCCGAGGGCGACGAATTTGAGGCTGGCGACGTGATCGCCGTGGTCGAAGCCATGAAGATGGAAAACGAGATCAAGCCCGACAAGGCCGGCGTCATCCGCGAAATCTGCGTCGACGTGAAGGCCGTCGTCACCTCCGGTCAGGCCCTCTTCAAAGTCGAGGAGAAGTGATCCATGCGTAATTTCATTCTTGCGATCTTCTTCGCGGTCCTCTGCTCCGCCGGGCTCGCGCTGTCCGCCCAGGACGCCGCCGCCGTGCAGCAGGCCGCCGCGAATCAGGTTCGGGCGGCCGCCGCCGATGCGGCGGAGATCGTCGAAACCGCGTTCCCGAAGAAACTGTCCGGCCTTTTGGCCCTGAAACCGGGCCTGAAGCGCAACAGCCAGATGTCCGAACCCGACGAATGCTTCGACTGGTACGAAGATCCCGCCACGGGCCACGTCTACCTCGTCTACGTCTGGGGCAATCCTTCCACGATGGACAAGTACAGGGCCGACGCCGAAGCCGTCGCGGCGGAAAAGACCGCTGCGGGCGACGAAGCCGGCGCAAAGCTGGTCCTCGACAATGCGAAGAGCGTCGTCGAGGCGACCAAGGCCGCCAAAGGCTACGGCCTCGTCTACTCCGTCTCCTTCGCGAAGGGCAAGGACCTTCACGACGGACGCGAAATCCTCATCGTGAAGCCGGTCAACCGCAGCAAGGGCAAAGTGATTCTCGCGCGCTCCATGGCCGTCGAAAACGTGAAGGACGGCCTCAATGTCGCTTCCTCCCTCGAAACCGGCGACGTCGTGGCGGAGTTCCTGCCCGCGATGCTCTACAACGAGTCCGTGCGCGAAGGCAGCCAGGCCAAGTCCCTCCCCGGCTTCGGAGCCGCCATCAACAACCTCTGGCACAGCACCGGCATCTACGACATCTATCGCCAGACGACCGCCGACTTCTCCAAGACCTGGATCCTCGGCATCGGACGCCTCCTCATGATGTTCGTCGCCCTCATCCTGCTCTACCTCGCCATCGTCAAGGGCTTCGAACCGCTCCTGCTCCTCCCGATCGGCTTCGGCGCACTCCTCGCCAACATCCCGCTCGCCGGCATCAGCGGCCCGGACGGACTCCAGGGCATGATCTACATGGTCGGCATCGAGTCCGGCGTGTTCCCGTGCCTCATCTTCATGGGCGTCGGCGCGATGACCGACTTCGGCCCGATGCTGGCGAACCCGCGCACGGCCCTGCTCGGCGCGGCCGCCCAGTTCGGCATCTTCGGCGCGCTCCTCGGCGCGCTCGCGCTGAACGTCGTTCCCGGCATCACGTTCAACATCAAGGACGCCGCGTCCATCGGCATCATCGGCGGCGCGGACGGCCCGACCTCCATTTTCGTGACCTCCCGCCTGTCTCCGTCGCTCCTCGGCGCCATCGCCGTCGCCGCGTACTCCTACATGGCCCTGGTTCCGATCATCCAGCCCCCGATCATGAAGCTCTGCACGACCGAGGCCGAACGCAAGATCCGCATGAAACAGCTCCGCAACGTGCCGAAGATCGAGAAGATATGCTTCCCGGTCCTCATCACGCTCCTCTGCGCGTTCCTGCTTCCGGACGCCGCCCCGCTGATCGGCATGCTCATGCTCGGCAACCTGATGCGCGAATGCGGCGTGGTGGACCGTCTGTCCGACACCGCTCAGAACGCCCTCATCAACATCGTGACGATCTTCCTCGGCATCGCGGTCGGCTCCAAGCTCTCCGCCGAACAGTTCCTGAGTCTCCAGACCCTCGGCATCCTCGTCATGGGCTGCTGCGCGTTCTGCATCGCCACGGCCGCGGGCGTTATGTTCGCCAAGATCATGAACCTGCTCTCCAAGGATAAGATCAACCCGCTCATCGGCGCCGCCGGCGTGTCCGCCGTTCCGATGGCGGCCCGCGTCGCCAACAAGCTCGGCCTCGAATACGACAGCCAGAACTTCCTGCTCATGCACGCTATGGGCCCGAACGTCTCCGGCGTGATCGGATCCGCGGTCGCGGCGGGCGTCCTGCTCTCCCTCTGCGGCGGTCTCTGATCCTCTGCGCTCCAGGTTAAAAAAGTCAATCCGGAACCGGCTTCGAAACCGGTTCCGGATTTTTTACGCTTTTTTTAATGGTTTCCGAGGTGGCAATAGGAAGGAAAAGATAAGTCTTATCGGTCTTATAAGACTTATTGTCAATGAAATGAATTCTTTGCTGGGATCAGGCGAGGCGGAAGCCGAGCTTCAGGAGCGCATCCCGGAGCGCGGAGGGCAGGGGCCTGTCCGAACGCACGGTGTAGGCCGGGTATTCGCGGCGGACGCGGTAGGAGCCGCGCAGCGCTTCGAAATCCTCCGGCGCGGCCCGGAGCGCGGCATCGTCGGTCGCGATGTCATAGGATGCGAATACGGCGTCCGCGAGAGGATGCGGCGAACACGGGTCCAGTTTGATATCCGGATTGGACGGCGCGGGAATCTCCGCCGGGTAGAAGTTCAGAAGGGGAGCGATGCCGAAATGCCTTGCGACGGCGCGCACCGCCATGGATGTGCCGTTCGCCTTTCCGTCGGTGGAGTAACCCGCGATATGCGGCGTGGCGAGTTCGACAAGCGACAGGAGTTCGCCATCGATGTCGGGTTCGTCAGGCCAGACGTCCAGCGCTGCGCCGGAGATGCGGCCGGTGATGATCGCGCTTTTCAGTGCGTTTCCGTCGGTTACGTCGCCGCGCGAGGTGTTGAAGAAAAACGGGCGTCTGCGAAGGTTGCGGAAGAAGTCCTCGTCCGCCAGATGAAATGTCCTGTACGGGCCGGAATGCGTCAGCGGCACATGAAGCGTGATGAAATCCGCCTCCCGCTGGATGCGTTCGAGCGGAACGAATCCGACATTTCCCTCGCGTTCGGCGCGCGGCGGATCGTTGACAAGCATGTTCATGCCGAGCGCGGCGGCCGCGGCGGCGACCTTTGCGCCGACGTTTCCGCAGCCGACGATGCCGAGCGTTTTTCCTCTCAAATCCATGCCGTGCCGGAGCGCGATGCGGAGCAGGGCGGACGTCATGTGCTGCGCCACGGACGCGGCGTTGCATCCCGGCGCACCCGTCCATTCAATCCCGTGCGCGGCGCAGTATGCCGGGTCGATGTGGTCCGTGCCGATGGTGGCTGTAGCGATCATGGAGACGCGCGAGCCGTCGAGCAGCGGCGCGGCGCAACGGGTGCGCGTGCGTATGACAAGCGCGTCGGCGTCGCGAACGGCGTCGACGGAAATCCTGTCCGGCGGCAGATATCGGACGTCGGCGAACGGTTCAAGAACGCCGTTCAGAAACGGGATTTTCGAATCGGCGACGATAAGCATAGCGCAGTCCGCCTCAGAGAAAATACGGCAGGAGCAGAAAATACCGCCAGAGCGCGGCGGCTGCGAGCGTGATGCCGATGCAGACGAACGCGCGGCGCCAGCTCTTGAATACGAACGACAGGACCATGAGCGGAACGCCCATGGCGACGCAGATCACGCTCAACGTGAGGCCGCTTGCGATCAGAAAATACGCAGTGGCTTTCGCCGTGTGCGCAGCGGACTCCACGCCGGAAAACCCGCGCGAGACGATCCATTTGCAGACGCCTGCGGCGACGCCGTCCAGCGCGAGAAGAAAAAGCACGGGAGAGATCAGCAGGGACAGCAGAAACTTGAACATGGTCCGCGATCTTTCCCGTGTTTGAAAGCCGGATGAAAGACCGGCTCAGTTTTCCTGCATGTAGTTCGGAGCGTCGCGCGTCATGATGATGTCGTGCGGATGCGCTTCCTTCAGGGCGGACGGGCTGACGCGCGTGACTTTTGCGCGTGCGCGGAGTTCGGGGATGGTCTTCGTTCCGCAGTAGCCTAGGGAGTAGCGGAGGCCGCCGATGAACTGGCAGAGGACTTCGCTGAGGGAGCCGCGATAGGGAACCATGCCTTCGACGCCCTGCGGAACGATCTGCTTCACGTCGTCGGTGTCCTTCTGACCGTAGCGTTCGCGGCTGCCCTTGGATTTCTGCATGGCCACGAGGCTGCCCATGCCGCGGTAGAGCACGTAGCGGCGGCCGTTGCGGAACGTCTTCTCGCCGGGGCCTTCGAGCGTGCCGGCGAGGACGGAACCCATCATGACGCAGGAAGCGCCGACCGCGATGGCCTTCGGCACGTCGCCGGACTGCTTGATGCCGCCGTCCGCGATGATCGGAACTTCCTCGCCGATGGCCTTGTACGCCTCGTAGATGGCGGAGACCTGCGGCGTGCCGACGCCCGCCACGACGCGCGTGGTGCAGATGGAGCCGGGGCCGATGCCGACCTTGACGGCGTCGACGCCCGCGTCGAGCAGGGCCTTGGCGGCTTCGTACGTGGCGATGTTGCCCGCGACGACGTCGATGCCCGTGTATTTGTCCTTGATGTACTTCACCGTGTCGATCACGCCCTTGCTGTGGCCGTGCGCCGTGTCGATCACGAACGCGTCGACTCCGGCTTGCGCCAGAGCTTCGATGCGGTCCTCGTTGTACGGGCCGACGGCGGCGGCGACGCGCAGACGATGTTCGGCGTCGCGGTTGTACGCAGGTTCCATGTTCTCGATGAGCGTGCGGACGTCGGTGAAGCTGAAGAGGCCGGTGAGTTTTCCGTCCGCGTCGATGGTCGGGAGCTTGCCGACTTTATTCTTCATCATGATCTGGAAGGCGTCCTCCAGCGAGGGCGCTCCGTTGGCGAACACGACCGGCCTGGTCATGACGTCGCGGATCGGGATGTCGAAGCTGGAGAGGAACTTGATGTCGCGGGCGGTGATGATTCCGACGAGCTTGCCGTTGCCGTCCACGATGGGGAAACCGGAGAACGAGAAATCGTGCGCATGCTTGTAGTTGAGCATCTCCTGCACGGTCTGGTCTTCGCGGAATGTGACCGGGGCCTTGATGAAACCGTTGAGGTAGAATTTGACCTTGCGGACCTCTTCGGCCTGCGTCTGTACGTCGAGGTTCTTGTGGATGACGCCGATGCCGCCCTGCTTGGCCATGGCGATTGCCATTTCCGCCTCGGTCACGGTGTCCATGGCGGCGCTGACGAAGGGGATGTTCAGCTTGATGTTGCGGGTGAACTTCGTCGAGATGTCGGTGTCCGAGGGAAGGAAATCGGCATACTGGGTCAGGAGGGAAATGTCGTCGAAAGTGAGGCTTTCGAACTTGAAGTTCGCCATGAAGGCGTCGATGTTCTGGTTGCTCATAAGCTGCTCCGATCATTTGCGCCGGGCCGCGTCTGGCGCTTGGCAACGGCTTTGTTTTCTCAATACCATTTGCCATTATAATATATAGCGCTTTTTCTTTTTTTCAACCTTAAAGCTTTTTTTCCGTCCGTTTTTTTAAAAAAACGCTGCCGGGTTTTCCGCTTCATTTTTTGCGGAAACGAACGAGAATGCAAGATGCGGCCGAAGCGGGAAGGCGGCTTGCTTTTGTTTTATTTCGATATGACGCGTTGAAGCGTCATCGTTCCGCTTCGGCCTTTTTCAAATCCCCGCTCCAGTCCCGGTTCAGGTCAAGTCCGGCAAAGGCATCGGGCGCATCGGGCAGACGGATGTGATAGTCGTTCGCGTGGCAGAAGCTCAAGTTGCCTTCGGAAAGAGTGAAGTTGACGACGTGTCCGCCATGTCGGCGTTCCTCGTCCATGAAATGCAGATGCCAGCCGGGGGCGTTGACGCCGGCGACGTATCCGGGCAGCCGGAATCCGATCAGATCGCCGGGAATGTCTCTCCATTCGAAAACAGCCTCGTCTTTCGCCGCTTCGGCCAGCCCGACGCCGTCCTGATCCTGACGTCTGACGGTGCGGACTTTCATAAAGCTGAAAAGCCCCGTGAGACGTATTGCAAGCGGGAAGTCTTCTCCCGGACAGATTGCCTTCATCTTCTCCTCGAACTGTTCGTAGCAGGGGATTCCGTCCAATTTCAACTCTTGTTCGGGGCGGAAGTCGGCGACCGTGCCGAACGGGATCGTCTCCCCGTCTCCGGGAAGGCGGACATGCCCGTCCGCGCACGCCTGATAGACCACGCCGTCGATCATCTGCACCTCGCCGTCGAGCCGGTCCATGGTCGCGATCGCCATGTTCCCAAGTTTTTTGACTTCGGCGACGCCGACGGTTCCGCCGTAGCGCCCGCCGAGCAGGACGCTGAACAATGAAATCTGGGTGAATCGAATGCGTTTTGAATTGGTCTTCATCATTTAGGAAACTCCTGAAAAAAAGAACCGCGCCATTTTTCCATGCCGCCGGATAAACGGCATGGAAAAAAAGGAGCGGGATTCGAGCGGATTATGCTCAGAGACCGAACGGACGGAGCTGTTCGGCGAGGGCGTCGTCGTCTTTGGACGCCTCGACCTGTTCGATCCGCCAGGTCTCGATGTGTTCGGAGAAGTCGCCGGGTTCGACCGGAACTTCCGGGCCGAGGGATTCGATTTCGAGCATGCCGGGCTCGGTATAGAATTCGGCGTTGCAGCCGTAGTCCGGGTAGTTCGCCCCGGGGAAGAACGCGAAACGCTTGATGAAGAGTTCGGATCCGAACGCGTAGGCGGCCCAGCCGGGTTTGATCATGCCGCCGAACTTCTGCTTGGTCGGATACGCGTCGTCCTGGCTCATGCGGATGAAGCGCCTGCCCCAGACGAACCGCGGATCGGCCATGTTCGTGAACTGCCACAGCACGATCGCGCGTCCGGCTGCAAAGGACTGGCCTTCGCCGGGGCCGTGCGGTACGAAGGGTTCCTGCGGAACGATGACCGTGCCGCCGGGCGCCATGACGGAGAGCGCCCATGGGGCGAACTTGGCCGCCCACGGGCCGCGGTTGTAGATGCGGTGCGAGACCTTGACGAGGCTGCCGGAATCGGGGAAGTCGATGACGATCTCCTTCTGGAGACGGGACGTGGTCTCGGTCTCGCAGGTGAGCGTGAGGCGGGAGCAGGGAACGTCGAGGCCGCCGAACGCCGTGCGGGCATTCTCTTCCCATTTGTACTTGACCGGCTGGACGTCCGGGTAGTAGGTGCGGGTCCAGACTTCGGGCGCGTGCCACAGGCGGTGTCCGCCGTAGCTCTGCCACACGTCCTGCGAGACGTTCGCCATCTGGTCGTCGAAGTTCTTGAAGAAGTTCGCGCCGTTCTTGCGCCTGAACGAGAGGACGCGGGGGCCGAGGCCGACGGAGACGACGAGTTCGATCGTGTCATTTTCGAGGAGAAGGCAGTCTTTCCAGCCTTTGTATTCGATGGTTTTGAGACTCATGATCGGTGGTTCCTTTCGAGTGTAGTATGTATTGAGCTTGCCATTGTCAGGATTGGAGATGTTTCAACGCTTTTTTCGCGATGTCGCGGCGGTACTGCATGTTCTCCCAGGAGATCGGGGAGAGGGCGTCGTAGACGGCGTCGATGGCGGCCTGAATGGTCGGCGCGCTCTTCGATACGACGAGGACGCGGCCGCCCTTGTTCACGAACTTGCCGTCCTGCATGGCGGTTCCGGCGTGGAACACGACCGCGCCCTTCGCTTCCGCTTCTTCGATGCCGCTGATGACGTGGCCCTTCACGATGGGGCCCGCGGGGTATTCGCCGGAGGCCAGCACCACGCAGACGCATGGATCGGGATTCCAGTCGAGTTTGACCTCGGCGAGACGCCCGGTCGCAGTCTTGTAGAGGGCGTCGGCGAGGCTGGAACGCAACCGCGGGAGCACGGCCTCGGTCTCGGGGTCGCCGAAGCGCACATTGAACTCCAGAACCTTCGGGCCGTCCTTCGTAACCATGATGCCCACGTAGATGAGGCCGCGGTAGTCGAGCTTTTCCGCCTGAATTCCGGCGAGGAAGGGATTCAGAACTTTCGCCTGCACCTCGGCCATCAGGGCGTCGGTCACGACCGGGGCGGGGGAGTACGCGCCCATGCCGCCGGTGTTCGGACCCATGTCGCCGTCGAGCTGGCGCTTGTGGTCCTGCGAACTGGCGAGCGCGGTGATCGTCTTGCCGTCGACAAGCGCGAAAATGGACGCCTCTTCGCCGACAAGGAGTTCCTCCAGCACGACGCGGGCGCCGGCGGCGCCGAACGCCCCGCTGAAGCAGGCGTCCACGGCGGCGAGCGCGTCTGCGCGGTCCTTCGAGACGATCACGCCTTTGCCCGCGGCGAGGCCGTCCGCCTTCACGACGAGTTCGCGTCCGGCGTCGTACTGGGCGTTCACGTAGGCGCGGGCGTCCGCGGCGTTGTCGAACGTGGCGAACGCGGCGGTCGGGATGCCGTATTTATCCATGAATTTCTTGGAGAAATCCTTGCTGCCTTCGAGCTGGGCGGCGGCTTTCGACGGACCGAAAACCGGGATGCCCTTCGCCCGGATGAGGTCGGCCGCGCCGTCGCACAGGGGCGCTTCCGGTCCGATGACCACAAAATCGATGCCGTTCGACGCGGCCCAGTCGGCGACGGCGGCCCAGTCGGAACCGGGAACGTCCGCGGGGCATTCGGCGATCTGCGCGATGCCGGAACTGCCGGGGATGCACACCAGGCGTTCCGTTTCCGGGCTGAGCTTCAAACTGCGGCAGATCGCATGTTCGCGGCCGCCGCTTCCGAGCACGAGGATATTCATAATCGGGGGGTCTCCTTGGATGATTCGGGCGAAAAAAACGCCGTCACGTTTTTATAAAAAGAAACACGATAATCTACACGCGGAAACGGAAAAAGTCAAGGCCGCGCGCGTGGGAAACGCACGAAAAGCGGGAAACTTGCGTCTTCCGGAGGAAGCTGCTCCTCCATTGCGGCGGATTCTTGCTTCGCAACGGCGCAAAATGGGAATCACCGCTTTGTCGTCTGTTCCCTGAGCGGGAGGAAGAGCGAGAATGCCGCGCCGGGGGATTTCGGATCGTCTGGGTCGAGCTGGAGCCAGCCCTTGTGCGAAATGAGGATGCCGTACGCCATGGAGAGCCCCATGCCGGTGCCCTGTCCGACCGGTTTCGTGGTGAAGAACGGCTCGAATATGCGTGCACGGAGGTCGTCCGGCACGCCGAGGCCGGAGTCCTTGATGCGGATCACGCAGTAACGGGCATCCGGGGAGACGTCGGCGTCGGGCGGGGGCAGGGGGTCGACTCCGAGTCCGGCGGGCGTGCCGAGGGAGATCGTGATGCGGCGGTCGTGTTCCGGGATTTTTCGCACGGCGTCGCGTGCGTTCATGAGGAGATTCAGTATGACCTGCTGAAGCTGGACGGAGTCGCCCCGGACAATCAGAGGAGCATTATCTGCGTTTTTATTCGGGAGATCGAGTTTGAAGTCAATGCCTGCAGCGGACGGCAGGAACATCGCGGCGGAGGTGTTCAGAAAAGCTGCGAGGTCGATTTCCGAAGCGGTGAAGTTGCCGCGCCGGGCGAATCCGAGCAGATCGCGCGTGAGCGTGGCGGCGCGCTCCGTTATGGTGTCTATGACCTCGATGTGACGGCGTGCGTTTTCCTCGCGGACGGGATACATGTACTTGATGAGGTCGAGATGCCCCTGGATCGCCTGAAGGAAGTTGTTGAAGTCGTGCGCGATGCCGCCCGCCAGTTCGCCGATGGATTCGAGTCGCTGCCGGTGGAAGGTCTGTTCGCGCCATACCTCGCGTTCGCGTTCCAGCCGCGTCCGTTCGGTCACGTCGCGTCCGTGGATCAGGGCCATCGGGGTTTCGTCGATGACGATCCTGTTGATGGCGAGTTCGAGGATGCGGTCCGTGCCGGGCGGGGTGGCCGTGTAGCGGGTTTCGGGTTCCGTCAGAAGCGCGTCCCATTTCGCGCGTTCGATCCCGACGAGTTCGGGAAAGGATTTGTTTCTGAGTTTGTCCGCGGATGAGCCGAACGTGGTTGCGGCGGCGTCGTTGACTTCCGAGATGACGCCGTCCGGGTCGGTCAGGAAGATGCTCGCGACGGCGTTGCGGAAGAGCACGCGGTAGCGTTCCTCCGTGTCCCGGAGGTTTTTTTCCAGTTCGACGCGCTTGCCGTAGTTGCCGAAGAACGCGATGACGATGTCGAGCGCGCCGCGCCCTTCGCCGGGGAGTTCGTAGCGGATGCGGGAGATGTAGAACGTGATGATGACGCTGAGCCACAGCGCCATGAGCGTCTTGAAGAGGTAGGACGTCTCCAGGTCGAGCCACCAGTCCGGGCGGCCCCAGCGGTATACGGCGGAGAAGACGAGCGCGTCGCTCAGCTGGACGGCGATGAGCGATGCCGCGACGCAGAGGAAGAGGTTGATGCGGCGGTTGCGGAGTCCCTGGTAGAAGATCGGGATCAGGAAGATGTCGACGGTGAAGGACAGCACGTTCGCGGCCATCACGCCGAGACTGCTCCGCATCATGGCGGCGAACGCCACGGGAAGCTGGTCGGCGGCAGTGTCCTGCGGGGGGAGCATTTCGGTCTGCGTCACGGTCAGATGCGCCAGATAGAGGTACAGCGCCAGCGAGATTATGAGGCCTATGATCACGCGCTGCGCCGACAGCGTGCCGTCCGCGATGTAAATGACGGCGAGGATGCCGAGGAACGGCAGCATGAGCACGCCGGACGACAGGGGAATGTCGAACCCGGAGTAGCCGGTGACGATCGTGATGCCGCCCGCGCCGGCGAACTGCGTGAATCCGAAGAGCAGGCCCATGGCGACGTAGGACGCCGGGGCGCCGATCTGTTTCCTCAGTCCGTGAAGCAACAGGAGCGTCACGAAAAGGAAGGTCATTTCGAGAACGGCCAGCGCGATGCTGAAAAACGTGGTGTCCATGTCTGCTCGGGGAGAGGCGGGGTTCGCGGCGTTTTTTTGTTGTTTTATGGGGGGCGGATTCAGCTTTCCGGTCCGGCGCCGGTTTCTGCGGCGGCCTCCGGTCCGTGGAGACGTTCCCGGAAGCGTGCGGCGCGGCATTTGCCGCGTTCCACGGGGGAAAGGTTCATGTTCATGCGGCAGCTGAGGTGCGCGGGCTGGCATTCGAGCAGAAGCTCCGCCCAGTCCCGCCGGGTGAAACGCTGAAAGACGCCGGAATCCGCGCCGAGCTTCATGATGGAGAGGGCGTCGAGGGCTTCCGAGGTCGGGATGAGGTAGGAGTTGCGGAGCAGCCCGTAGGCGCGTCCGCAGGCGTTCAGGAACAGCATTTTCTGTCGGCTGATGAGTTCGGCGCGGGTGCGTTCCTCCTCGCGGGATATGGCCATGACGATTTCCGTCATGCGGTTTCCCAGGTCTTCTTCCCTTTCTCCGAGCGTGGTCCGGTTGGAGATGAGAAAGAGATTTCCGGCGGCTTTTCCGTCGACGGGGAAATACGGCTCGGCGGCGAGTCCCGCGTCTTCCAGCCGTTCGAGGATCCGTTTCCGGCGGCCGGAAAGACCGAGTGCGGGCAAGTGGATCAGGAACTTGATCCTGAGTCCGGTTCCGGCGAGCGAGGGCGCGCCGGTCAGATAGCCGAACCGCGGATGGAACGCGAACCGGAGATGCCGGGCGAGCGCAGACTCCAGCGCTGACATGCGGTCCCAGAGTTCGCGGAACGCCGGTCCGGGCGCGGTCATGTGAAGCCAAAGGTGGTCGTCTCCGTTCAAAAGGACCGAGGCGGAACCGTCTTCGGCGCAGACGAACACGCGGCAGGCGGCGATGTCCGTGTGCGAACGGTCCATCAGTTCCCGTTCCACGAGCAGTTCGCGGTCGGACGAGGTCAGGAGTTCGTGCTTGATTTGGAACATGCTCGGGAGCAGGCTGCGGACGTCCTCATGGTGCATTGCGGCGAGTCCGAGCTCGGCGACCGATTCCAGTGTGTTCGCGGATGCCGTCGCGGGGAACTGGAACCCTTCGATGTTGCGGGAGAGCGACAGGAACGTGGAGAGGATGGGGCCCTGGCCGATAAAGACCGGGCCTTTTCCGGCGATATGGCGGATGCGCGGATGGAAGATCATGAGCTCTTTCTCCTTCCGCCGCGTACGCGCGGCTTTTTCGGGGGCGTTTCCGGGGTGGATTCATCCGGGATGAGCTCGGCGGATTTCAGTTCGGATTCGATCGCGGCGATCTTGTCCCTGAGTTCGGCGGCCTGTTCGAATTCCTCGCGCCGGACAGATTCGTCAAGCCCCTTGCGGAGGCGTTCCAGTTCGCGCCGGAGGTTGATTCGTTCGGAGACCGTCGGGTCCTGCCACTGTTCGACGGTTTCCGGAGGCGTCTTGCCGCAGTGGACGCTGCCGTGCTGGTTCAGTCCGATGTCTTCCAGCAGAAGCTGGCCGAACTGGTCGTAGCAGGCGGCGCATCCGACCTTTCCATTTTTCCGGTACGCATGCCAGCTTGCGCCGCAGACGCCGCACTGGATGTCGCGGGATTCCTCCTCCTGCGGTTTTTTCTGTTCGAAAAGCTCGGCGAGTTTCAGGTCGGCGCTGTTCGCGATCGCCTGCGTGAGGCGTTCCAGCATCTCGTGAAAGTGCGAGTTCGCGGCGTTTCCCTCGGCCAAATTGCGCTTCTGGGCGCATTCGGCGCAGATATGGAGGGTGTTGGTTTCGCCGTTGACGATTTCCTGTATGTGAATGGTGGCCGGATTGGCCTTGCATATCTGGCACAGCATCATGGCATGCTCCGGGGTTCTTTGCGTTCATTTTTCTCAAAGATTCAGCAAAACAATGTATCACGCGGGGAATCGGATTTCAAACCGCGGAGCGAAAAAAGTCCGAAAAAGCCGCCGTTTTCCTGCCGCCGTTTTCCCGCGCGCCCGTTCCGCCGCATCTTCCGCATCGAAAAAAGCGAAAACGATTTGCATTTTGCCCGCGCTTATGATATAGTAAACACTGTGAATTGCAACGGCGGCCGCTTTGCCTGGCAAAGAGGAAAGTCCGGACTCCACAGGGCAGGAAGTCCTCCTTCAAGGAGGATGTCGCGGGGGCAACCCCGCGGGAAGGAAAGCGCAACAGAGAACAGACCGCCGGTCGTTTTCGGACGGCCGGCAAGGGTGAAACGGCGGTGCAAGAGACCACCGGGCCTCGGAGCGATCCGGGCCGCATGGCAAGCCCCTTCCGGAGCAAGGCCAAATAGGGAACGATGCCGCTGCCCGCGGCGTTATCAGTTCCGGGTTCTGGCCGCTTAGACAGATGGTCGCCCTCGCGCGCAAGCGCGAAGACAGAATCCGGCTTATGTTGCAGTTCACTTTTTTTGGATTGAAAACGCTATGAAAATCGTATCGCTAATAACAGATTTGGATCCGGCCGGAGCGGAACGCGTCCTGACCGATCTGGTGTGCAGCCTGATCGCCCGGGGGCACACGTGCGACGTGCTGTCCCTGATGGCGCCGCCGCACGACGACTGCCTGGTGGATGCGCTTCAGACCGCCGGCGCACGCGTGGCGTTTCTGAACGCGACCAAGCTCGATTTCTTCGTTCTGCCTTTTCTTGTGCGGTACGCGCTTCAGCGTCTGGAGCCTGAGATCGTCCACTCGCATATGATGCACGCCAATCTGCTGGCGCGGTTCGCGCTGGCCGGGAGCGGGATACCGCTCGTGAACACGATCCATATCGCCGACCGTCGGCGCACGCAGGGATTCTATTTTATGCTGGACAGGATGTCGGTCCGGCACGCGGGCGCGCTGACAGCCGTTTCCAAGGCGGCCGCGCGGTTCCACTCCGCCGTCTGCCGCATCCCGCGGAAAAGATTCCGCGTGGTCTACAACGGCTGTGACATCGTGGAGTCCGCCACGCCGGAGGAATGCCGCGATTTCCGCAAATGGTGCATGATGGAGGGCTGCACGAAAGTGATCGGATCCGTAGGACGGCTCGACCGTCAGAAGGGATACGATCTGCTGTTCGACCGCATGGGCGCGCTGTCCGCCCGCGTTCCCGAGGGAGAACGCTGGGGCGTCGTCATCATCGGCGACGGTCCGGAGCGCGACGATCTGGAGCGGCGTGTGCGCGCGATGCGGTATCCGAACCTGGTCTTTGCGCTTCCGGGATACCGTCCGGACGCACGGAATCTGATGGCCGCGTTCGACGCCATGGTGATTCCGTCTCGCTACGAGGGGTACGGGCTCACGCTGACCGAGGCCATGACCCTCGGGCTTCCCGTGGTCACTTCAACGGCCGATTCCCTTCCCGAACTCTGCGAACAGTATGCGGACGGTTTCGCGCAGTGCATTGATTTCAGCAAGGATCCGGACGGAATCCGGTTGGCGAAGGCGCTGTCCGAGGCAGTCGGCGCGGGCAGGTCCAAGCCATTCGTGCTGTGTTCCGTCGCATCCATGGTCGATCAATACGAACAAATCTACAATGAGCTGACAGGCAATTAAGACATAAGACAGGAGATGCGCTTCCATGCTTCAGATTCTCGCCGCCACCACGAACAAACACAAGATCGGGGAATTTCAGGCCATGCTCGACGCCTCGACCGATTCCGGCCGCGTCTGCATCATCTCTCCCGATACAATCAACGGGTTCCCCGAAATCATTGAGAACGGCAGCACCTTTGAGGAAAATGCCCGCATCAAGGCGGGTCAGGCGGCGCGTTACGCCGATATGGCGGCGTTCGCGGACGATTCCGGCCTGGAGGTGGCGGCCCTGGGCGGCGCCCCGGGCATCTATTCCGCCCGCTATGCGGGAGAAAACGCCTCCTACCCGGAGAAAATGGCGAAACTTTTGGCCGAACTGAAAAACTTCGACGACCGCCGGGCCCGGTTCGTGTGCGTTATCGCGCTGGCGTACCGCGGCGACATCGTGGAGACGTTCCGCGGCGAAGTGACGGGCCGCATTGCATTCGAGCCCCGGGGCGCGGAAGGATTCGGCTACGATCCGATCTTCATCCCGGACGGATATGACAAGACGTTCGGCGAACTCGGCGAAGACGTGAAGAGCCGGATCAGCCATCGGGCGCGCGCGTTTGCGCTGGCCGCCGAGTTCGTACACCGCGAACTTCAGACCATGGACGATTTCGAGTTCGTATGATGAATCTTCATGCCGCCATCCTTTTCTGCCGCGCCGCAATTCTTACTGCGTCGCTTTGCCTGCTTTCCATGTCGGCCGCAGCAAAGGATGCAAAGGAAGTCGAACTGCGTTTCGACGGCCGTCCGAAAGTCGGCGAGACGTATGTGATCTCCGTGAATACGCGCCAGGTGCGGACCTACCGGATGAAGCTGGTCGGGATCAACAACCCGCCGCGCCGCCGGGAGACGCACGAAATCCACGCGGTCGGCGAACTGGTGTACCAGTCGCTCGATCCGCTCGTGATCCAGTTCAAGGTGGAGGCGCTGAATCAGATCGTCGACGGAGTGAAGACCGATTACGCCCCGCTTGCGGGCATGACCGCCATTGTCCGTTCCTCCGGCGTGAACCTGCGCGATATCCCGCTCGGCAAGGACGAGAACGCCGCGGCTTCCGTGTTGGGCGGCGATTCCGACGGAACATCCGGCGCGAAAACCAAAGAGGAAATCCGCGCGATGCTGCCCGGCGCGCGCCGTCTGATCGCGTCCATGTTCGCGGCCCCGTTGGACCGTCCGGAGGAATATCTCGGCAAGACCCGCAAAGTCAAGCCGGGCGAAAAGTGGACGGCGTCCGCGAAGCCGATGCTGGATGCGATCAAAGCCAACGGGTTGGAGCTTTCCGGGGACAAAGTCTCGGCGACCGCGACCTACAACAATCCCTCGAAACTCGCCGAGGCGGACATCTCCGCCCAGAACGTCTATTTCCTGGCCGAATCCGCAAATATCCCCGGATATGATTTCAAGCTCGAAGTCTTCTTCTCGTTCCCCGCCGGCGGAGATGACGCTCCGCTCCGGGTCGAACGGTCCGCCACGGAGGTCGTGAACCGCGCAATCCCCGAAGGCGTGCCCGGATTCTCCGGGTCCGTGATGGACTGCGTGACGACCGTCCAGAGCGATGTCGTCATGGTCCGGAAATCGAAAATGAAGACGAAGAAAAAGAACTGGTTCCTCGACCTGTTCTAAGCGGGAATGCCGATTTGCGGCAGGGAAGACTGATGAATCCGGATTTGTAGAAGAGAAAGACGGTCAGTCGTCCTGGCCTGTTTCCGCGCCATGGCTGCGGCGTTTCATGGAGAGCAGGGCGAATCCGCCCGCGATGACTTCCCTCTGCACGATCACGTCGTGCGGGAGTTGCAGACAGACGTTCGCAAAGTTCCAGATCGCCTTTACCCCGCAGTGGACGAGCTCGTCCGCGACCATCTGGGCAGTGGACGACGGCACGCAGATGATGCCGATGTCCGGCGGCGCGGGCGTCAGATAATCCCGCATCTTCCGCACGTCCAGAACCTCGTGGGCGTGGATCAGCATCCCGTGCTTGCGGGAATCCGCGTCGAACACGAATGTGAACCGCAGGCCGTATTCCGCGAATTCCTCATAGCCGAGCAGGGCGCTGCCGAGCGAACCCGCGCCGACGAGGCATGCCGTGGTATGTGCGTCCCATCCGAGGAACCGCCGCAGGGCGGCGATCAGTTCCGCCGTCCTGAATCCCACGCCGGGCGTTCCCTGGATGCCGGTCAGTTCGAAGTCCTTCCGGACGATGATCGGGTCCAGCCCCATGTAATCCGCCAGCTTGGAAGTCGACACGAATTCCTCCCCGGCCGCATGCATGAGCATGAGCTTGTGCAGATAGGTCGGGATGCGCCGTATGGCGGGCGTGTTCAGGACTTTGTGTTTTCCCATGTCTGGCTCCGTTCGTGTTTTCGATTCCCTAACTATACCACGTTTCAGTCGAAAATCAAGGTTTTTCCGGCTTTTTTCCGTGAAATCGCCATCAGGCGGCCCGCGGAATGCCGTTCGCGAGCCTGAGTTTTTTGCATATTTCCGGCGTCCGCGTCGCCGGGGGATGCGGCTGATCCGTAAAAAACAAAAAGAGACGGCAGGGTCAATGAGGGGGAAGCCCTGCCGCCTCAAGGAGGGGGCGAATTGGAGGCGTGAGTGGGAGTTGAACCCACCAGAACCGGTTTTGCAAACCGTTGCCTTAGCCGCTCGACCATCACGCCATTGTCAAACAATGCTTTTACTATATCTCCTTTTCGGAAAAATGCAAGCATGAAACCGCTTTTTTTTACTAAAAAACATCGTTTCTCCCGCCCGCGGCCGTGCGCATTTTCCCGCCTTTCTTCTCCTGTTCATCCGTTTTTTTTGGGGAAAAGAAACGTTTTCCAATTGCTTTTTTCATCGGCAGATAGTATATTATTGATTCTTTGTCAGCAAAAAAACAGGACGGCGTCAAATGGGTGAAAGTTTCGAAGCGAGATTGATCGCGGCAAGTTCCAAGGAAGTGTTCAAGAAGGCCAAGCAGATTCTGCACAGCGGCGGTCTGCTCTGCTGCCACGAGATCGAACGCGGAACGCTTCGCGCCGTCTGCCGCGACGCGAACGGCATGGTCTCTCATGCCGAGCTGCGCGGTTTCCCGAACGGCCCGTTTTCCGGCACATGCACCTGCCGCGGGAAGTTTCCGGGATTCTGCCCGCATTCGATGGCAGCGGCTCTGTACCATGCAAAATACACGATCAAGAAGCACGACGAGCCGCAGTTGCCGGATCTGCCGGCGCAGTTCGCCGGATTGCGGTTCGTCGGGATTCCCGAACTCCTGACCGAACTCCTGGGGGAGCATTCCGCGCATGTCGAGATCGAAACCGAAGGCGAATACCCGCACGCCCCGAGCAAATGGGAAAACGTCCATCTCCATGTGAATTTGCTTGACGGAACCCGCGCCTATGTGGGCAACCTGACCAATCTCCGGCAGCTTCATTTCGACAGGACGACGGGTTCGCTTCGCCGAGCCCCGTTTTCATCGCAGGACTGCCAGATCATCCGTTTCCTCGCCATCAACGCCGAGCAGCTGGAGCGACAGACGCTGTCCCTTACAGCGGAACAATGCACCGAGTTTTTCCACTGCCTGCCCGGATTCACTCATTTCATGCACAAGGGCCAGCGGATCATCGTCCACCAAGAACAGGCAACGCCTGTGCTTCTGCTTGAAAAGCTTCGCACCGGATTCCTTCTCCGGTCCGCCATCATGGTCAAAGGGTCGCCCTTGCCGCTGAAGGACGTGAATGTCATCGCGGGCCGCAGCGGATGCTGGGTCGGCATGCTCGGCGAATACTGGTGGCTGCCCGCCCGCAACGACGTGGCCTGGATCCGCAATTTCCTCCGCACGACGATCCAGCCGTGCGACGACGGGGCGGTGAAGCTTCTTCTGGCGGCGAAAGACCTGCCCATCCGCATCATCCCGTCCACCGGCGTGAAGGTGCGCGAACGCAAATTCCGCACGGTTTACGACGGGCATTTCCTCGAGGACGGCACGCTCGAACTCACCATGATGTTCAATTACGGCAGCCAGCTGTGCGCCGCCGACGCCACGCGGTTCGGCGCTTCCGGAACCGCCATGTTCTGGCTCCGCAATACGAAGGAAGAGGAACTCCGGCACGAGGAACTGATTCATTTCGGATTCTCGCACCGTACGAAACGCTCCGCGTCCGGTCCGTCGGCCGTGTACCGGCTGAACGAACGGGAGGCTGTCGGCATGTTCATCGAAGAAGTGATCCCGCGCTGGGAACGCGAAGGGCGCGAATTCCTGCTCAACTCGGAACTGGCCTCGCTGGCGGGCGAGAATACCCGTTTGGCTCTCCGCGCGACGCTTCGAGGATCGGGGCCGGACTGGTTCGAACTCGGCGTGCGCCTGACCGCCGGCGGCATCGCCGTCCGCTGGGACGACCTGGCCGCGGCAGCGTCGAAAGGCGAAAACTATCTGCGGCCTGGCGTCCTCGGCAAACAGTTCGTGCGGATTCCCGCCGCTTTGCGGCGTCTGGCCGCATCCCTTCAGCCGGTCGTCACCTATTTGCCCGGTTCCGACGACGATCCCGACGCCGAGATCATACGCATTCCGCGCCATGCGGCATATTACTGGGCGGACGCGGCTTCGGAACTGCCCGGCGCGGTTCCGGCCGATTTCCTGCGGCTGAAGCTTGATTACGACGGCGTCTTGAGTTCGACGGCCCGACCCGAACTCGATCCTGAGGTGTTCCACGGCCAGCTCCGCGAATACCAGAAGACGGGCGTAGCGTGGCTCGACGGCATGTCGGCGCGCGGATGCAACCTCATTCTGGCGGATGAAATGGGCCTCGGTAAGACCGTGCAGGTCCTCGCGTTCCTCGCCGTCTCGCCGCAGAAACGCCTTCCCGCGCTGGTCGTCTGTCCGACCACTCTGGTAGGAAACTGGGCCGCCGAAGTCAAACGGTTCCTGCCGCGTTTCCGCACGCTTGTCGTGAACGGCCCCAACCGCGGAGCGCTGTGGAAAAAGGCCGCCACGCGCGAGATCGTCATCACCTCGTATGCGCTCGTGCGGCGCGACATTGGCCATATCTCCGGCATCAACTGGTCCTCGCTGATTCTGGACGAGGCCCAGCACATCAAAAACCCGCTCAGCCTCAACGCCCGCACCTGCAAATCCATTCCCGCCGCTGCGAAGATCATCCTCACCGGCACTCCCCTGGAGAACTCCGCCGAAGACCTCTGGAGCATGTTCGACTTCCTCCACCCCGGTCTTCTCGGTTCGCTCAATTCCTTCCGCGAGAAGTATTCCGAGATCGCCGCCAGCGCGGAGCTGAAACGCGAACTCGTGCGCCGCATCGCGCCTTTCATGCTCCGCCGCCGCAAGGCGGACGTCTGCCTCGAACTCCCGCCCAAGCAGGAGCAGCTGCTCTGCTGCGACATGGAGCCGCCGCAGCGGAAACTCTACCAGACGCTCGAAAAACGCGCGAACGAGCAATACAGGAAGTTCAGCGAACTCGAATCCGGCGACCGTTCCATCACGCACATCCATCTGCTCGCCTCCATCATGCGGATGCGCCAGGTGTGCTGCGCGCCGGAACTTCTCCCCGAAGGCGAGGGCGCAGGGATCGCCTCGGCCAAGCTCGAACTTCTCAACGAGCTTCTTCTTGAAACGCTCGACTCCGGACACAAGGTCCTTATCTTCAGTCAGTTCACATCCATGCTGTCCATCATCCGCAGCAGCCTGGACGAACAGCAGATCGAATACGAGTATCTCGACGGCTCCACGCACGATCGGGCGGAACGCATCGACCGGTTCAATTCCGATCCTGAGGTGCGCGTTTTCCTGCTCAGCCTGAAGGCGGGCGGGGTCGGCATCAACCTCACCTCCGCGGACACCGTCATCATCTTCGACCCGTGGTGGAACCCCGCCGTCGAGGACCAGGCCGCCGACCGGACGCACCGCATCGGGCAGACGCGCAGCGTGAACATCATCCGTCTGGTCGTGCGCGACTCCATCGAGGAACGCATCCTCGCGCTGCACGAACGCAAGCGCGCGCTGTTCAACGATCTCGTCGAGGAATCGACGGAGGCGTTGTCCTCCCTGAGCATCGACGACGTGAAGTTCCTGCTCGACCGCTGACGCCGTTCCGGTCGTTCCCTCCTTCCTTTTCAGCCCGGCGTTCCAGCCCGGTCCTGCTTGGATTGCATGAAAAAACACCGCCTTTCCCGGAGGAGAGACGGTGCAAAAAAACTTGCGGAAGCTGGAGATCGGATCAGCCGCGGCCGGATTCGAGCGCGGCGTAGTCCGCCAGCATGCCGTCGTAGAGGCCGCGCAGGTCGGCGTTCGGCTCGATGACGGATGCCGCGGAACAGAACTCCGCGTAGAGGTCTTCGAACGGCGTGCCTTCGATGCCGTTGGCGGCGCGGATGGCCGCGCCGAGGGAGGCGGAGTTCGCAACGGAGACGGTCTCGATTTTCGCCTGGAAGACGTCGGCGAGGATCTGGCGGAAGGTCGCGCTCTTGGACGCGCCGCCGGTCACGCGGATGCGTTTGAAGCTGCCGTCGCCCTGCCACGCAGAGTGGCGGCGCATGGTGAGCGCCTGGGATTCGAGCAGACAGCGGATCTGTTCGGCCTTGGACGCGGCGGCGGGGTCGAAGTTGCGGGCGACTCCCGCGGGAACGGCGGGCGTATTTTCCGCTTCGTAGTATGGGAGCATCAGCTTGCCGCCGTTGCCGGGCTGTGTCTCGGCGCAGGCGGTGACGTCGAAGAAGCGCCAGTCCACGCCGAGTTCGTCGCGGAGGTGTTCGCGTGCGAAGGAGCCGTTGGTGAAGCAGATAAGGCTCATGAATCCGCCCGCCGGGTTGCCGAACACGTGGCCGCATCCGTCTGGATCGGTTACGAAGTCCTGCATTGTGGCGAAGAAGGTGTCGCTGGTGCCGAGGCTGATGACCGCGGTGCCGAAAGAGCCGCCGCCGACGCCGATCAGGCTGCACGGGTTGTCGCCGGACCAGACCACGACCGGGATGCCCGCGGTCATGCCGTACTTGGTGAAGTAGGCGGAGAGCTTGCCCGCGATGGTGTTCGATGGCTTCACGGGCGGGAGCTTGCCCATGAGGTCGGGGGCGGTGGCTGCCGTGAAATCGGGATCCCAGACGAGCTTGTGGAGGTTCAGCAGGTTCATGCCGGCTCCGTCGCCGTAGTCGATCGGGCAGTCATGGCCGCAGAGTACGGAGCAGAGGAACGAACTCACGAGGTGGACGGTTTTCGTTTTCGCCCAGGCTTCCGGCTCGTTCATGGCGAACTTGCGGATCTGCGGCCCGGTGAAACGCACGATCGCCGGGCTGCCGGTGTCGTTGCGGAGTCTTTCGCCGAACTGTTCGGTCAGCCATTCGCATTCCTTGACGGTGGACTTGTCCATCCAGATCGGGGCGACAGCGCGGGAAAGGATGGGGGCGAGCTGGTCGGCGAGGTTCTTTGCGGGATCCCAGTCGGCGATCGGCGCGCCCAGGTAGACGGAGCCGTGCTGCTGTCCGGAACCGGAAACGCCGGCGATCTGCGCCATCGGGAATCCGGCCTTCTGCATGCGGTCGAACAGCATGTCCATGGCGGCGACCCACATGCGCGGATCGGCCTGGCGGACGTTTTCGTCATCGTTCGGGAGATATCCGCTCGGCGACTTGTATTCCGGCAGATCGTTCTTGAAATTGACCGCGAAGGATCCGACGACTTTGCCGGCGGCGGTGTCGATGACCTCGGCTTTGAGGCCCTGCGTGCTGGAGTCAAGACCCAGATAGTAGCTCATTGTTTCATCCTGTTTTCTGTTTGTTGTTGGTGAAATGAGGATATGCTACATAACAATAGCCTGACAAGGTGTTTTTTTCAAGAGAACACCGTGCTTTTTTCGAGTTTTTCTTGCGCGGGGAACATGTCGGGATTGCGGCGGTCCGAGCGGATGGACCGGATTCCGAACCAAAAAAAATCCGCATCGCGGATGCGGATCTGAAAAGCAAATGGTGGTGGGGGGAGGATTCGGACCTCCGAAGGCATGGCCGGTAGATTTACAGTCTACTGCATTTGACCGCTCTGCAACCCCACCAGGAAACTGCTCTTGGAGCGGGTAGAGGGAATCGAACCCTCACAATTAGCTTGGAAGGCTAATGTTCTACCGTTGAACTATACCCGCAGGCAATCTCAAAGAAGATTTATTACTATACACCTTTTGCGCGGGAATTCAAGCCAGGAATCCAAAAAAAGCCGAAAAAAGTCCGCTGAAAACGCGACGTTCACTCCGCCGCCGGCTTGTCGGCGATTTCGTCTGTTCCCGCGCCATTCCCTGGCAGGGCGTAAAGCGCCCATACGCCGTTTTCCAGGAGCGGCTGGCGGGGCTCCGCAAGCGGATGCCGTCTGATGTCGCGTTTCTTGCTGAGCAGAAAATACGGCCGGGCCGCCGCCTCGCTGACCGACGCGTCTTCGTCCGGGTGTCGGATTACGCGGTTGCCGAGGTGGAAATGCGCGGAATACGGCGTTCTGCGGTAAACATAGAACTGTCCGTCCCTGATGAGCGCGGCGGATTCCGCGAAGAAATCGCCGGGCATCTTGTCGGTCCAGCGTTCGGCCGCGATCCAGAGCAGGGAGAACGCCGCGCCGACGATGCACCAGAGCAGGGGAAGAGCCGCACGGAGCGACTTGCGGAATTTGTCGCGGCCCGCGAAATCCCATTCCGTGAGGGCGTCCGCCAGCCAGACGGAGAACAGCGGCACGGTCGGGAGAACATAGGTGATCAGGACGCGGCTGGTAAGGCACCAGAAGAGCGTGACGACGAGGAATCCGAGCAGCGGCAGATTGTTCGCGAGGACATTTTTCCGCCGGAGGTTCGCCAGTTTCGCGCGGCCTTCCCGCGACCAGGCCGGGATCAGCACGAGCAGAATGGCGGGCAGGTTCGAGATCAGGAACCATATGAGAGCCATGCCCCGGAACGTCTCGCGTCCGGCGCCGTACTGGTCTCCGTATTCCTTGAAGAGGAACCGTTTGAAGTTCTCGTTCACGAAGAAATAATGCAGAAAATCCGGATTCGCCCGCTGCATCAGGATATACCATGGGGCGGCAATCAGGAAGAACGCGGCGAATCCGAGGAGCCAGGCATGTCTTTTGAGGTCGTGCCAGCGGTTCCCAAGCAACACGAAGAGGAAGACCGGCATGCCGGCCAGCGCGATCGCGACCGGGCCTTTCACGAGCATCCCGACGCCAAGCGACGCGAAAAAGCCGAGGCTCGCGAGTTTTTTGTTCAGGCGGGCGGTCTCATGGTCGAACGACATGTAGGCGAAGACTGCGGAGCACACGCAGAACGCCAGCGCCATGTCGGTCATGCACATCCCGGCGTACAGAAAGAACACCGGACTGGAAAGCGTGAGGAGGACGCCAAGCTGCGCGACGCCTTCGCCCTTGATCCGGCGGACCGATCCGTACATGACGGCCAGCAGGCCCGCCGCGAAGAGGAACGACGGCAGACGCACGGCGAAAAGGTTTGTGCCGAAGATGCGGCATGCGACCGCCCCGGCCTGGAAACACAGGGGCGGCTTCCCCTCGAAGTTCATCAGCGCGCCGTCGTGGATGAGTTTCGGCTCCAGATAATTCCCGCTCTCCGCCATGAGTTTGCAGATCAGCGCATAGCGGGCTTCCGACGGATCCATGAGCGGAACCAGAATGTTCAGGAGAAGCCGGAGGACGGCGAGCACGCCGAGCAGATAGAGGAATCCCCGGCGGGAGAAAAGCGGCGCTGATGCGGATTTCTGGTTCATCGCATCACTTCCCGTTGTTCCCGGCTTCCTCGATGAGCGGGATCGGTTCCACGCCCAGGGTTTCCATTGCGCCGTCGGCCGGATCCTCGTCTTCGAAATCCTCGGCTGCATCGACGTTGCGCCACTGTTCCAGTTCGGCGTCGCTCAGGCCGCCTTTCTGCTTGCCGGACATGATCTCAAGCACCCACGGCTGGCGTCTGGACAGCAGGTCTCCTCGCGAGGAGAGCAGGACCACGGTGTCGGACGAGATCGGCCATTCCAGCTCGATCCTGCCGTATTTTTTTCCGCTGTAGAAAACGCGTGTCACGGGGTCGTTGTCCTGAATCATTTTCCGGTGTTGCGAGCCGAGACGGAGGCTTTTGTTGGACGCGATGAATCGCTTGGCATGCCAGATGATGCTCTCCGTTTCCTCTTCCGTGAGCTTGTCGGCCTCGGTCGGCTCGAAGAAAAACGGATCGGAGACTGTCCGGGTCGATGTACACGCGCCCAGCGCGGAAGCCAGGGGGAGCAGAAGGAGAATCAGGATGCGGAGTTTCATGTTTTTCTCCTGGAAATGCCGGTCTAAAAAAATGGCGGAGAGAGGGGGATTCGAACCCCCGGTAGAGTTTGACCCCTACGACGGTTTAGCAAACCGTTCCTTTCGGCCACTCAGGCATCTCTCCGCATCAGTTCAAAAAATGTTTTATACTATACTCCGCTTTTCGGATAAATTCAAGGCGAAAAAGGAAAAAAAGTCAAAAATGGGCGACCCCGGCCAGGACGGAAAACGGTTCCATCCGCATGTCATGTGGAATTGCCTTGCGGGTCATTCGACCGGAAAGGACATGGACTGCGTGGCGGCGTTCGTCCTGCGGCGGAAAACGCGGCCGGGGATGCCCTGTTTCGAGTAGGCCGGGCGGCCCATGAAGTTGACGTGATGCCGGATGGCGAGCGGGCCGAACGGTCCGCGCAGAACTTCGACGAGGTCGAAGCGGTAACGCCGGTTCGCGGCGGCGTCGCCGAGGTCATGCAGAAACGAGACCGCGGCGCGGAAATTGCGGCGTTTCTGGGCGTCGGAGAGTTCGCGCCACGGTTCGGGCCGCTCGCCGGACTGGCGGAAGCGGCAGTAGCGCGTTTTGACCTCGACGAACACGAAAGCCGCGCCGTCTAGGCAGATCAGGTCGAGCTCGCCGTACGGCGTGCGGCAGTCGCGCAGCAGGACCGTGTACCCCATCTGCGCGAGCAAACGCGCGGCGTCGCGTTCTCCGGCCGCGCCGAGACGTTTCCGCCAGGAGCGTTTCCGCGCGGACTGTCGGGGAGCGGGTGTTGGTGTTCCTGTTCCGTCGTCAGGCATTGTGCGGAACGCGCTTGAAGAGACCCCAGAGGTCGTCGCCGATGAAGAACGTGCCGAGCGTGTCGTATCCGCCCATGAACCTGCTGAGGAACGCCGCCGAGACTTCGCTGAAATCGCGCGACGGGAGGATGGTGAACACGAACTTCGCATCCGAGTCGTCCTCGTCCGCATCGCATTCGTTGAACACGAACAGAACCTGGCCTCCGATGGGGCACAATCCGGTGAACCGCACCGGTCTCAGGCGGCGGGCCGCCTTGTTGAGCGCTTCGCCCGCGGCTTCGGCGTCGAACAGGATGTCGTCTTCGCTGAGAGGGATGATCTTGATCATTTTCCGAACGCCCTTTCCTGGCCGGGCTGAATGGGCTCCGCGACGGGATTCGCGCGGAAGTATTCCACCGCGTCGGCGTCGTCGACGACGCGGCGGGGCGAGATTTCGACGAGCGCGGCGGGCGTGCCGTCCGCATTGCGCGGAATCCGGACCCCGGCGAGGCCGAGACGGCGCGCGTCGCGTTCCACGAGCATGGCGCGGCAGGATTCGGCGGAGTCGACGCCTGTGGCGTTCTTGGTCGGACCGAACATCTCCTTGCGGCAGCCTTCGACCACGATGGCGCGTTCGGCCATCGGGAGCGCGTCGAAGATGAACGATTCGAGCTTGACCGCGTTCGCGGATTCGGGTTTCACGACCGTGCCGTCAGCGGCCAGGTACGGAACCTTCTTGTCCGCGCGGTGCCACGGGAGCTTCAGCGTGCCGTCCTGCGTGAGCGATTCGACGAACGTGCGGCTGATGACGTGGATGGCGGGGCTGCCGGAGAGGAACGCCAGCGTTCCGTCCGGGTTGAGGCGTTCGGCGAGTTCCAGCGGCATGTCGCTGTATTCGATCACGTGGAGACGGCCGCCGGAGAGGCAGAAATTGCCGAGTTTTTCGGTGGGGCAGGTCTTCGGCAGCATGCGGCTGCTGATCTGCGAGCCTTCGAGGATGTGCAGGCCGATGAACAGCGGATCGGCGATCGGCACGAGCGGGTTGTCCACCTGAAAATACGAGAGGTATTCCACGCCGTCGTCGGCCATGCGGTCGAGGCAGCCCGAGGCGCGGAGCGCGAGCAGCGTGCCGCCGTGTCCGTTCGGGGAGAGCGCGAGGGAGTCCTTCGCGCCGATGATGAGCTTGCCGTCGAGGCCGATGGCGGGCATGGTTCCCTGGACGAAGAAACGGACCTGGCCGTCGGCGAGCCCGAAGAACTTGTTCTTCTCGAAGAATTCCTTCGTCGGGGCGGCGTTCAGCTCGCTGCACATGATGTACCACGTCAGCGGCGCGCCGTATTTTTCGGAGAGGCGGCCGATGGATTCGGCGAAATACTGGAAGAGCGTCTTGTGCAGGACGGGCGTGATCGGGTAGGTTCCCTTCGGTCCGTCAAATCCGAGGCGCGTACCCTGACCGCCCGCGACCGTGAGCGCCGCGACTTTGCCCGCACGGAGGACTTCCACTCCTTTCGCGATCGCCTCGGCGTAACGTTTCTCCTGTTCGGCAGTCTTCGCCGGGAAGGGGAAGAACGGGGCAGGCGCGAGGTCGGGGGGAATGGCTGTCTCCGGGCGTTTGAGGACGTATCCGGCGATCAGGCCGGGGAGGGCTTCCCAGTCGATCGCGTTGAACTGGGCTTCGAGTTTCGCCTGCGCCGCGGCGTCGGCGGCGTCGTAATGCGCGAGCAGATGCGCCTGCCCGGCGGCTTCGATTCGTTTTCTGAGGGTCTCCTGCATGTCAAATCTCCTGAGGATAACCGTGTGTTTGTGCGTGTGAGTCCGGGAATAATATACATTGCGAATCCGCAACAATCAAACGCACGCGCGTTTTTTTGTGAAAACGAGGCAGAAACGAACGGAAAAAAGAGCGTGCCGGTCACTCCAGAATGTACTGCGAGCGCGCTTTGGGGTTTACGGCGTTCAGTCGCTCCATGGTTTCCTGATCCAGCGATTTGCATCCGTAAAAGGCGCCGTCTCCGATGTTTTTCAGGCTGTCCGGGAATGTCACGTGTTTCAGGCTGGAGCATTCCTCGAACATGCCGGAAGGGATTTCTTTCACACTCGGGGGGATCGTGAGCTCGGTCAAGCCGGAGCAGTTCGCAAATGCCCCGCCGCCGATGAGGGTGACGTTCGGCGGAATCGCGAGCGTGCCTGTCAGTCCCTTGCAGCCGGAAAACGCCCGCGGATGGATTATCAGCAGAGAGTCCGGCAATTCCAGGCGCTTCAGGCCGGTGCACCCCAAAAACGCCACCATGCCGATTTCCTTAAGACCATCCGGCAGACGGATCTCCGTGATGCCGTCGCAACCCCAGAAGGCATAGTCCTGGATGATCTTCACATCCGGGGCGACCACGCATGGGCCATCCGGCGGCGATACGCAGGAAATGAGTTCGGAACCGTCCTTCGAGTAAAGGAGTCCGTCCTCGAAGCGGAAATAGGGATGATCGTCCGGCACAATGAGGCGACAGCCGAAGAACGCGTTGCGCTGAATCTCTCTGACCCGCTTTCCGAGCGTGATGGGCGGCAGGCTGCGGCATTCGAAGAACGCGCGAAATCCTATGCCTGTCACGCTGTCCGGGAGGTTGAGTTCGGACAGATTGACGCAGTTCCGGAAGGCTTCCATACCGATCGTTTCGATTCCGTCCGGGAGCGTGACTTTTTTCAATCCGGTGCAGTCGGCAAACATGTACTGCGAGACGATCGGCGACGGAATGGTCCTCAATTCCGCGAACATCCGGAGTTTTTCCTCCTCGGTCAACTGCCGCCCCATCCCCGCCGGGAGCCGGATTTCCTCAAGCGAGCGGCAGCTTTCGAATGCTTTCTGACCGATCCACTCCACGGAATCGGGAATGTCCACGGTCCGCAGCGCGGTACATCCGCTGAAAGCAACTTGTCCGATTACTTTTACCCCGTCCGGGATCACGGCCTCGCGCAGTCCGGTGCAGTTCCAGAACGAGAAGTCGCCGATCTTCTTCACGCTGCTCGGGATGGAGACGCTGCGGAGGTCGTCGCGGATACCGCTCTTGTAAAACGCTCCCTCGAGGATTTCCTCCGCGCCCTCGGGGATGATGCAGTGCCGGTAGCCCAGGTACGGGATGAGCCAGTTCCAATGCCATTTCTTGATCAGGACCGAACCGTAAATATACTCCCCCAGACGCGAACGCTGCGGGATCATGGTCTGGTCGACGACCTTTGTTCCCGCCGGGAGATGGATACGGCATACGTACATGTAGTCCGTGAACGCATGGAACAGCGCGACGGGAAGAAACAGCAGCAGGAAGACCAGAATGAACGGTCTGATCCTCTCAATGAGTGATTCGCGCGGCGCGTCGTCTTTCGCCGGAGTCCCGGCAAGTTCGGTTTGCGGTTTGTTCGGATCGGACATGGGCATAAGGAGCGTTCTTTCATGCTTTGGGGTGGTTCTTGCATGACCGGGATGAATCCCGATCTTCCAATTTAAATACACCGTTTAAATTAGCGGCTTTTCCGGGGATTTCAATCCGAGCCGTAGACAAAAAAACCGTTCTTTTTGACAATTTTGAGGTTAAAGTGTTTCGGATAATCCGAATTTCGTACCGCTTTTTGCCTTGAATTCGGATACTTTTTTGTGAAGAAACGGTGTGGCTGAAATAATAAACCACAAAACAGAAAACGTGAAACCACGTTCGAAATCAGAAAAATGGTGCGAAGAGCTCAAGCGAAAGCAGGCGGCAAGCTCCCTAAAACATATTGGTTGGTTTAACGAATGGCAGGCTCTTCGCAATTCTTGCCGCCATCATCCGTGAAAAATAGTTCGCTCATAACATAACTCCTTATGGTTATTAATGATGAAAAGATATTCAATGCATCAATCCCGAACTCTAGTCCGAGATAAACCAAGAGGCCAGTCAGGAGAAACCATCCAATATGTCTCAGGTTTAAGAGATAAAATAATATACGTGCATTTGTAAAAAAAACAAGTATAAGAAAACAAAAAAGGCCGGGCCCCGCGACGGGAGCCCGGCCAAAGTTGCAAGCTGAAATCGTTCAGCTTCGGGTCACTTGCTCTCGGGGGAGAGGTCCGTGCCGACGCGGAAGTAGTCGACGTCGACGTAGCCGCCGGCGGTCTTCGTGGCGAAGTTGAAGATGCCGAAGCGGTAGCCCATGAAGTGGGGCATGCTGTAGGGCATGTTGATGGCGTTGCCGATGCGCGTCCAGGTCTTGCCGTCGTTGCTGTAGTAGAAGAACGACTGGTCTTTTCTGCGGGCGTTGAGCTTGTATTCATCCTCGGCGGGGGCGTTGACCGGAGCCACGTCGACTTCCACGCGGAGGTAGGCGATGTCGCCGTCGAGCGGAACGGAGGCGATCTCGTTCATGGCCTGCTGCGGCTGCTGGGGCTGTCCGCCCTGTCCGGGGCCGAATCCGCCGCCGAAACCGCCGAATCCGCCCTGCGGGGGCTGACCGCCGCCGAAGCCGCCGAAGCCGCCCTGCGGGGGCTGACCGCCGCCGAAGCCACCGAAGCCGCCCTGCGGGGGCTGACCGCCGCCGAAGCCGCCGAAGCCGCCCTGCGGGGGCTGACCGCCGCCGAATCCGCCCATGGCCTGAGCGGGAGCCGGAGCCAGAGCCGCGTTGGCAGGACGCTGTCCGCCCTGACCGCCGGGGCCGCCTGCGGGACGATTGCCGCGCTGACCGCCCTGGCCGCCTGCGGGACGATTGCCGCCGCCGGGGCGACCGCCTCGACCGCCGCCTGCTGCGGGCGTACACATGACGATGGACTTCTTGCCGTCTTCCATTTTGACGCCGACGAAGCCCCACTGGCTCTGGAAGGAGGTGAGGCCGGCATAGTCGCCGTCCTTCATGTTCTTTGTGTCGATCCTGATCTCGGCGGTGGAGGCGGGGCCGAACGTGCGTTGCGTGAGAGTGTTTTTCGCCTTTTCAAGGGAGTTGACCACGTCGCCGGTCTTGAATCGGATCCAGCCGGGACGGTCCTTGAGGCTCCAGAGGGAGTTGACGGGGATGTGGTTCCACTGCCAGACGAGCGGGAGATCGCGCTCGCCGGACTTGCGTTCGAATTCATCGGAGGCGACGACCTTCGGGATGGCCGGGTGCTTCACGTTGATCGGGAGCGCGGGCAGGGTCTTGCCATCGCCGTCCGTGCCGATCATCGGCCAGCCGTCTTTCCAGGTCACGGGGACGAGGAACGGGATGCGCCCTACGCCGCCGCGGTCGCCGAAGAGCATGGCGTACCATTTCCCGTCCGGGGTGTCGACGAGGCCGCCCTGAGCGATGCCTTCGCAGGAGAAGATCATTTTGGATTCATAGGGGCCTTCGATCTTGTCGGCGCGGGCGCAGAAGACGCTGCGGACGTTCGGCCAGCCGATGTTGATCAGGTAGTACTTGCCGTTGATGAGGTGCATCTGGGAGCCTTCGAGGAGGCTGCCGGTGTTGCCTGCGTCGCGGTTGGTGTCGGCGCGGGAGACGAGGACCTTGTTCTGGATGCGTCCGTTGTCGTCGACGCCGAGGCCGCCTTTCTTGACGGCGGTGAGGTCGGAGGTCAGTTCGACGATCTTGCGGTCGCCGCCGTCCCAGATGATGTAGTTGCGGCCGTCGTTGTCAAGCACGAGGGTGTGGTCGTGGAAGCGCGGGAGCGTGGCGATGCGTTTCCAGTCGCCCTTCGTCGGGTCCTTGCTTGTCCAGATGTAGGTCTTGTTCGTGGGCTGGGAGAAGGAGGAGACGTAGAACGTGCCGTCCTTGTAGCGGATGCAGCTCGCCCATGTGCCGTTGCCGTATTCGTTCTGGCCGTTGCTGAGCGTGAGGCGGTCCTTCACGTTCTGGGGCAGGTCGTCGTCCAGCAGGTCGTCGTAGCAGTAGCTGACGATCTCCCAGTTCACCAGGTCCTTGGACATCATCACGGGCACGCCCGGATTCATGTGCATGGTGGTGCTGGTCATGTAGTAGGTGTCGCCCACGCGGAGGACGGAGACGTCCGGAACGTCCGCCCAGATGATGGGGTTGAGGGGAGCCTGCTTGCCGTTGTCGGCGTCCGCGGCGGCAGCGCCTACGGCGGAGCAGCAGCAGACGGCTGCGAGAGCCAGAAGAGCGAAGGTGTGTTTCATAGGGGACCTTTCTGTTTTGTTAAAGAAACGAATTGTGAAAAATCGAAACTAAATTTTGAGAATAATATACTCTTCGTGCGCGGGATTGGTATGTTGTATCTGTTCAAAAGGATATACTATTTGCTCAAACTTGTTTTAAGGAGCAATCGTTCGTTTCGGCCGGAAAAGCGCGGCTACGACACATAGCCTTTTTCCTTCATCCACTGTCCGATCATGCCTTTTCTGGCGCCGCCGAACGTCTGGAGGATGCGCATGCCGCAGGAAGTGTTCGCCTCAATGATCTTGAAGCCGCCGTCCAGCAGCGCGACGTCCCATGCGATGAATTCGATCTCCGTAAAAGCGAGTTTCCGGTGCAGCTCCCTGATCTCGTCGCAGAGGGCGGTCCAGTTCGGGATCCGGACGCCTTCGATCTGCACGTCCGTTCCCGGATGCTTTTTGAACCATTTGGGCGTCCGGTCGCTTTCGATGAAGTTCCCCGGAGCGCGGCTTCTGGCGGCGGAGAGTTCGCCGGTCTTCAGATCGATCGCTGCATACAGGCTGCCGGCGCAAACGTTGTCCACGCAGTTTTCCCTGTTGATCCCGATCCTCTGAAACGCGGCCGCGACCTGAACGTCATTGCGATATGCCAGCGTGACGATCCGTATGGTGTTCACGGAATAAGGCCATAACTGCCGCTCGAAAGAGCCCTGGCTGCAATATTCCTCAACAAAGTAGTCGTCTCTTCGGAAAAGGGAAAGAATGTCTTCTTCCGTTGCCGGTTTCCGGTTTATGCTGTACGCGCCGTCGGCGAATTCCAGCAGGCGGAAACCGGTTCCACCGCCCGCGCTGATCTCCTTGTAAGCCAGTTTCCCGAGTTCGCGGATCCTTGCAAGAATCCCGTCTTCGCCGAAACCTTCTTCCAGCGCGACATAACACCCCTTCACCTTGTAGGCGAAGATCGGATTCGCCGGGGCGAAATTGCGGATGATCGAATAGAAGACGATCTTGTTGTCGAGCAGGATGCGGTAATCCCGCGCGGCATTCCTGAACAGCTCCCTTTCGTACTCGGAAAGGTATTCCCCGGGATTGTTGTGCTTCAGGTCGTAGATGATGTATTCCTCCGCCGTAAAACCGAGGGAATTCGCTTTCCGGATCTCCCCTCGGCTCAAACCGAAGGAATTCACCTGACTGGAAAAAAAGGCCTTCTTTCCGGCATAGACCCTGGCCGCGACGAAAGCCTTTTTGATCATTCGCTTGATGGACATCGGCTTTCCCCTCTATTCTCCGATCTTTTCCTCTTCGTGCGATCTCAGTTGCGTGGAGGAAACGCCTTCGGTATAAGGGAGGAACACCACGTCGACGCCGACTTCCGCCAAATCCCTGCTGGTCTGCTGCCATCTGGGGTTGTCCTTCCAGTCGCTGCCGATGAAGATCGCATTATATTGCAGCTCTTTCTGCGACGACAGCTTGTCCAGCGTTTCCACGATGACCGCCCTGTCGACCGCCTTCAGATTCTCCACGATGCGCAGCCGGTCTTCCTGGTTGATCACCGGAGTCTTGTGTTTGTACTCCTGCACGAGACGGTCGGAATTGACGCCCACGATCAGAAAATCGCAGTGTTCCTTTGCGCGATTGATGATATTGAGGTGGCCGACATGGAACATGTCGAATACCCCCTGTGTATATCCGATTTTATAACGCTTCATCTATGCCGGGGCTCCCTGGTCCTGCCGAAGATTTCCACAGACGCCGCCCGGTCCCCTTCCGGGACCGGACCGTTTCAGTTTCAGTTGTCGAAATAAGAGTAAATGTTTATGGATACTATAGCAGGCATTGAACAGATGTCAAGCCCGATTCCGAAAAAAACGGCGCGATGGTCCGGGGCGGATCGTTCGGGATTCGGGAAACGGCGGATCAAAGCTTCACGGAAACCTCGCTCCCGTTGTAATTGACGGTCTGTCCTTCTAAGATTTCACCATCGCGCACGACGGTCGCGCGGAAGGTCCGGGTGCGTTCGCCGGTCGGGTAGGAACCTTTGCGGCGTCCGACCGTGAGCGTGGACGCGTCGTCGTTCCAGGAGAACGTGATGTCGCTGTAGGCGCCTTTTTCGTAGTCGTAGGTCTCGTTGTCGTCCTCATGCAGGGTGAACGAGGCGTTTTTGCCGGGGTAGACGCGGATTTCCATCGGGGCGGATGTCTTCTGCGTGGCGTATTCGGTATCCTCGCCGTTGAACAGGACGACGCTGCCTGCCCGGACGAAGAGCGGGAACCGGTCGACTGGATACTCGCGGCTGACGGTCGCACCGCCGGAGAGGCGTTCATTGGTGAAGAAATCGTACCAGTCCGCGCCGACGGGGAGTGTTGTTTCGACTTCGCTGTCGCTGTGTCCGGCTGCGTATTTCTTCAGCTCTTCGGGGGTCCTCCAGCAGAGCTTGAGCTCGCGGGTGTAGAGGTTCTGGTAATACTCGAGGCGGAAGGCGACCTTCTGGCCTTTCTTCAGTTCGATGTCGGTCGATTTGTAGCGCGCGTCCGCCGAATTCCAGTCCTCGACGACCAGCTTATCGTCGAGCCAGAGCCGGAATCCGTCGTCGCCGGAGACGCCGATCTCGTACTTGCCGTCCTCGGGCGCGGTGATGAATCCGGTGAGGCGCGCGGAGAAATGGTCGCCGTTCCTGAGGCCCTCGGGCCAGTCCACGAGGGGCGGTCCGGGCCAGGAGAGGTCGACAACTTTTTCCACGGTCTCGCTGACCTTGCGGCGCAGGCGTTCGTCGTTGAAGTATTCGATCTTCACGCCGGGTTTGCCGTCGGGCGTGGTGAGCGCGGAAGCGTCGATGACCGGCGGGCGCGGCCTTGAGACATGGAGAAGGGAACGTGTCACGGGCTGGACAAGGAACGCGGGGCCGAACATGAACTGCGCTTCGTTCGTCGTGGCGCCGGGGGCGTCCGGGAAGTCCATGACGAGCGGGCGCGTCATGGTGTAGCGGTCCTGCGTGGTCATCCAGGCGAGGCCGTAGATGTAGGGCATCAGGCGGTAGCGGAGCTTCGCGGCGGAGAGGTAGGAATTGTACATTTCGGGGGCGATGTCCTTGAAGCGCCACGGTTCCTTGCTGAATCCGGTTCCGTGCCAGCGGTAGACCGGGTTGAAGATCGCAAACTGGTTCCAGCGTGCGAGCAGTTCCTGGTACTCGGCGTTGTTGATGTTTCGGAAACTGCTGGCGAAGAATCCGCCGGTGTCCTGCGTCCAGTATGGGAGGCCGGAAAGCGAGGCGGAGAGCCCGCCGACGATGTCCTCCTTGAGGCGGTTCCAGCTGGCGGTGGTGTCGCCGGACCAGGAAAGGGCGGCGTAGCGCTGCTGTCCGGCCCAGGCGGAACGCGTGAGCGTGAAGACGCGTTTGTTCGAGGTGGCGCGCTGGCCTTCGTAGCAGCCTTTGGTGGTCAGGAGCGTGTAGCAGTTCAGGTATCGCGTGAAGTCGCCCATGGCGTTGATCCCGTTTTCCTTGATGTCGCGGATCATGGCGCGCTGGTCGTGGCATGCGGAACGCGTCTCGACCTCGGTGCCGTCCATCCAGGTGGCGTCGACTCCGACGTCGAGCAGCCCCTTCTTCAAATGCTTGAAATAGATGTCGCGGCCTTCCTGGCTGTAGGCGTCGTACACGCGCCCCTGGCGGATCCAGTGCGTCGGCTTGAAGCGGAGGTCCTTCGAGTCAAGTTCGCGCCCCAGGTCGCAATCGTCGCCGACGGTCGGCCAGATGGAGATCATGACCTTCGCGTGGAGGTCGTTGTGAATCGTGTCGCACATGGCCTTTGGATCAGGATAGCGTTCCGGGTCCCAGGTCATGCTGGTCCAGTTGCCGGGCTTGTCGGTCCAGTACTGCCAGTCCTGCACGATGAAGTCGAGCGGATAATGGTTCTTGCGGAACGTCTCGACCATGCCGATCACTTCCTGCTGCGTGCTGTAGCGTTCCTTGCTCATGAAGAATCCGTAGGCCTGGCGCGGGAACATGGGGGCGTCGCCGGTAAGCTCGCGGTACTGGGCGATGACGTCGTCGAGGCTGTCGCCGGTCATGAGGTAGTAATCGACGCCCGCGGGCGCGCTTTCCGACCAGATGGACATGCCGTTCGCATCGTCCTTGAAAACGGACTGCGAGCTGATGTCCCACAGGATGCCGTAGTTTTTGGACGAGGTCAGGACGTTCGTATAGGCCGGGATGTTCGCCTGGACGATGAGGATTTCCTTGCCGCGGTAGTTCAGGAACGGACGGATGGCCTGGCCGAGGCCGTAGACCGCCTCGTCCGGCTGGAGCGTGAAGGTCTGCTTGACCTCATACGTCGGAGCGTCGGAGATCGTGACTTCCCTAATCTCCGGGCGGACACCGGACTTCTCGGCGAGGATGACCTTCCCGTCGGAACGCGTGAACGTCAGCGCGCCGGAACTTTTTTCAATCTTGACCGTGATGGACGGCGAGGCGTATGTGACGGAGTCGTCCGCATCCTGTTTGAGCGTGAAATCCGCCTTGGCGGGCGTTGCGATCACGGAGATGCTCGGGTGTTTCGCGTGGGAGACGCCGTTCAGATTCGAGGTCACGCGGAGCGTCCGCCCCTTGTCGCCGTAGACTTCGATGTTTTTTGTGAGGTTTCCGCACTTGATCCGGAGGCCGGCGTCGGTCGACTTGCACTCGAACGAGTCGGCGGCGAACGCCGTGGCGCCTGAGGCGGCAAGCGCGGCGATCGCGCTCAGAAACGCCGCGCCGCGGAACATGGCGGAGACGTTTGACGTTTTATGTTGTTTCCTTCCTGCTGACATGTCAGAGCAGACTCCTTTCGGGCGGGAAACCGCCTGTTAAGTTCGATTGATTTATGTCGTGGATATCGTTCCGCCATAACCTATCATCCTGAATGAGTAAAATCAATCGCAAGTCTGAAATAATCCGTTAAATTCTGTAATAATCCGCGCCTTGGAACGTTAATAAAACGTTAAAAAAAAGACGGCCCCGCCCAAAAACACGGAAAAGAGCGGAACCGTCCGGTCTGCGTCCTTATGAATCCGGGCCATGCCGAACCGGGGTGACAGAAGACTGTGTTTCAGTTTCGCGTGGATCCGGACTTGTTCGACCGGAATTATCCGGTCCTCGGGCGAACGGCAGACATTTTTTTGGAGCATAATGTGTGCCAGATTTCTTTGCAAAAACACGCGGCATGAATTTCCGAATGTAAAAAAGGACATAGAAAGATAAAAAAGCGTTCGTTTGTCACTGGAAATCCTGTAAAATCGGGGTATATTATTATGATATGTCCGGGTTTTCCGCCCCGAAGCATACCGTTCCGACGACCGGTCTTTTACAGAAAATGTGAATTTGATCGGGAAGATTACGTTTTATGTAAAACTCATAATCCGGCATGCGCCTGAAAAAAGTTGGCACGGGATATGCTCCAAAGTCGGCAGACAACCTCAACAACCCAAGGAGTTGGACAGTATGAGCTATCTGAACAGGATCAACGCGATCAACGCAGTCGCCGGGCTTGCCTCTTCGGAACCCGCCGCTGCAGCCCCCATCGAACCCGATCACAACTACGCGGAAGACGTCTTCGACGCCTCCTCCATGCGCGAGTATCTGCCGAAGGACATCTGCGGCAAACTGCTCGCGACCATCGAGACCGGTGCGCCGCTGGACGTGGATATTGCGGCGGACGTCGCCCACGCCATGAAGAAGTGGGCCCTCGAACGAGGCGCCACGCACTACACGCACTGGTTCCAGCCGCTGACCGGATCGACCGCCGAAAAGCATGACGCTTTCCTTGAAATCAAGGACGGCAAGCCCATCCAGTCCTTCTCCGGCAAAAACCTGATCGTCGGCGAACCGGACGCCTCCAGCTTCCCGTCGGGCGGCATCCGTTCGACATTCGAAGCGCGCGGCTATACCGCCTGGGATCCGACCAGTCCGGCGTTCATCAAACGTCACGGAAACGGCGCCACGCTCTGCATCCCGACCGCTTTCTGCGCCTATACGGGCGAAGCCCTCGACAAGAAGACCCCGCTGCTGCGTTCCATGCAGGCGCTGTCCGTCGCGACGAAACGCCTCATGAAGTGCTTCAACCTGCCCGAGGAGAAAGTCGAGATCACGCTCGGCGCGGAGCAGGAATATTTCCTGATCGACAAGCATTTCTACCTCATGCGCCCCGATCTTGTCCAGACCGGACGCACCGTGTTCGGCGCGCCTCCGGCGAAACACCAGCAGCTCGAGGACCACTATTTCGGATCCATCAAGATGCGCGTCCTGAATTTCATGACCGAGGTTGAAAACGAACTCTGGAAGCTTGGCATCCCCGCGAAGACGCGCCATAACGAAGTCGCGCCTGCCCAGTTCGAGCTTGCGCCGATGTTCGAGGAAGTCAATCTCGCGTGCGACCACAACATGCTCATCATGGAAGTGCTTCGCCAGGTCGCCGACCGCTACGGTTTCGTCTGCCTGCTCCATGAAAAGCCGTTCGCCGGCGTGAACGGTTCAGGCAAGCACAACAACTGGGCCGTCTCCTACGGGAAGACCAACCTGCTCAATCCGGGCAGCGATCCTCGCCAGAACGCCATCTTCCTGACCGTGCTCTGCGCGATCATCGAAGCCATCGACAAGCATGCCGATCTGCTCCGCTCCACTGTGACCGGCGCGGGCAACGATCACCGCCTCGGCGCGAACGAAGCGCCTCCGGCCGTCATCTCCATGTACCTCGGCGACCAGCTCGCGGACGTGATCGACCAGATCGAACACAACGAGGTCAAGACCAGCCGCAGTTCCGGAGCCATGCGCATCGGCGTCGATACGCTTCCGCCGCTCCCGAAGGACGCGACCGACCGCAACCGCACCAGCCCGTTCGCCTTCACCGGAAACAAATTCGAATTCCGCGCGCCCGGCTCCAGCCAGTCCTGCGCCGGTCCGAACACCGTGCTGAACGTGATCATTTCCGAGGCGTTCGACCGCATCGCCTCCGTCTTGGAAAAGCTCCCGAAGAAGGAATTCCACGACGGCCTGCAGAAGGAGCTCCGCAAGATCATCCGCGCGCACAAGCGCATCATCTTCAACGGCGACGGCTATGCCGACAACTGGCTGAAGGAAGCCGCGAAGCGCGGCCTCCCGAACGCGAAGACCACGATGGACGCGCTCCGCTGCCTGACCATGCCCGCCAATGTGAAGATGTTCGAGAAGTATCATGTCTACACGAAGCGCGAGCTGGAATCCCGCTACGAAGTCTTCCTTGAGGACTACCACCGCAGAATCCATATCGAGGGCGAAGTGGCGCTTGAGATCGCCTCCAGCATGATCTATCCCGCGGTCGTGCAGGAGTATACGAAACTCGCCGCCGCCGCAGCCGCGGGCAAGTCCGTCGGACTGAAGACCGGCGTGAAGACCGTCGCCGCATCGGCGGCCGAACTCGGCGCAAAACTCGATGTGCTCGATGAAAAAATCAACGCGCTCCGCAAGGCGCTCGGCGGACTCCACGAGGAGATCCTCGCCGCGATGGCCGATCTGCGCGTAGTGGTCGATTCTATAGAGAAGAATGTCGCCGACGAATCCTGGCCGCTCCCGAAGTACCGTGAGATGCTGTTTGTGTACTGACATTCAAGCAGCTTATCGAAAAACAACATGTTCCGGCCGGTCCGCGGTTTTTCCCGGACCGGCCTTTTTCGTCGCCGTTCGTTCCTCTGTTGGATTAAAGTCAAAAAAATTTAGAAAAATAAACGTTCAAAACGCAAAAAAGATTTGCATTTGTTGTTTTGGCGTGTTATATTGATTCAAGCAATCAAAATCGCGCCTTCAAGGAGTCCTCCGCTATGAAATATATGCTGATCGCTCTTAATGTCCTGTTTGCCGCAGCCGTCGTTCATCTCGCCTGGAAGTCTTCCTCCGATCCGGTGGATTTCTCCTCGAAGACGCCGGCCGTTCCGCATTCCAAGGTCGAAAGAAAGAAAACGAGTCTTGCCGCAAATTCCGACAAGAGGAAAACGGTCGTGCTGGATTCCCCCGAACTCACGGAAAAACGGATCGCAGCCGTGCTGGAACATAATATTTTCGAAACGAAACGCGTGCCCGATGCGCCCGCAAACCGGAACAACCAGCGGAACCAGCAGCAAATCCGCGCGGATATGAGCCTGGTCGGCACCTATGTCATCGGGGACACCCTCGGCGCCATCATCCTTCAACGGCTTCAGGGCAACGCCCAGCAGCAGCTGAAGGCGCTTCAGCAGAAAGAATACGAACAGTACGCGGCCGCGGCCCGCGTGACCGATCCGAAGAAAAAAAGCTCGGGAACGGATGACGATGCTGAACAAGCCGGGGAAGAGGCGAATGAGAAACCGGTCATCATCATGGGCAATCCCACGATTTCCGCGAACAACGTCTTCCGCCAGCATCTGAAGGTCGGCGACACGACGGTGAACGGCTACAAGCTTGAAGAAGTGACCCGCACATCCGCCGTCCTCACCAAAAACTCCGAGCGGATCGAACTCTCCCTGCTCACGCCGTCCGAGGCCGGAAACATCGCCCGTCGACCCGCGAACAACAATAACAACAACCGGAACAACAACAATAACAACAATCGGAACAATAACAACAATAACAACAATAACAACCGGAACAACAATAACAATAATCGGAACAATAACAACAATAACAACCGGAACGGCAATAACAACAACCGGAACAATAACAACGCCTGGAACAACAATAACAACAATAACAACCGGAACGGCAATAACAACAACCGGAACAATAACAACAACCGCGACGGGGAGTGGTTCTGATTTTCCTTTTCCCGGCTGGCGTTTCCGCCGGAGAACATATTGCGGAATTCCGCCTGGCGCGGAATGCGCGGCCTGAACAGGCTCCGCTGAATGTTCTCCGGCCATTTCTTTTTTTTCGCTATGGAACTCCGTTTTCGAACAGGAATGATCCGCGATCCGTCAGATACGGGAAAATGAGCGAGGAACGAGCGCTTCGGATCATGTTTTTTCCTTGAAAAAACAAATGTCAAGGTGTATATTATAATTTCCGCACAATCCCATATTTGACGAAGGAAACGACCATGTCCGACGAAACCATCTCCGCAGAAGCCGAGCAGAAGCAGCTCGACGACATTTTCACCCAGCGCAAGGCGAAAGCCGAAGAACTCCGTGCCGCGGGCATCGCCCCGTACGGCGTCTTCGTGGACAATATCATCCCGACAACCGAAGCGCGCGCGAAATACGTGCCGGACGTGGAGAACACCGAGCTTGTGACCGTCGCGGGCCGCATCATGACGTTCCGCGTGATGGGCAAGGCGACGTTCCTGCACATCAAGGACCAGCGCGGCAGCCTCCAGCTGTACGCCCAGCGCGACCAGCTCGGAGAAGAGGAATACAAGCGGTTCAAACGCCTGGATCCCGGCGATCTGATCGCCGCGACCGGCCACATGTTCGTGACGAAAACCGGCGAAATCACGTTGAAGATGCAGTCTTACACGATGCTGTCGAAATCCCTGCGTCCGCTGCCGGAGAAATTCCATGGCCTGACCGACATGGAGCAGCGTTACCGCCAGCGTTACCTCGATCTCATCATGAACGACGAAAGCCGTTCCCTTTTCTTCAAGCGTATTCGGATCATCCGCGAGATCCGCAATTTCCTGGAGGCGCGCGGCTTCCTGGAGGTCGAGACCCCGATGCTCCAGTACATCCCCGGCGGCGCCGCCGCCACGCCGTTCAAGACGCACTACAACGCGCTGGACTGCGACATGTACATGCGCATCGCGCCGGAACTCTATCTGAAGCGCCTCCTGGTCGGCGGGTTTGAAAAGGTGTACGAGCTGAACCGCAACTTCCGCAACGAGGGCATAGACCGCCGCCACAACCCGGAATTCACCATGATCGAAATCTATCAGGCGTACGGCAACTGCGAAACCATGATGGAACTCATCGAAAGCATGGTCACGAGCATCGCGCAGAAGGTGTTCGGCACGCTTCAGATTAAGCTGCCCGGCGACAAGGTCATCAACCTGGAACGTCCATGGCGCCGCGCCCCGTACCGCGACCTCGTTCGCGAGCGCACGGGCCGTCAGGACTGGTTCGAACTCCCGCGCGAGGAGAAGTACCGGATCGCGAAGGAACTCGGCACGCAGGTGATGCCCGACTGGACCGACCTCGAAATCACGCACGAGATTTATGAAAAGTTGATCGAGCACACGCTCATCCAGCCGACCTTCGTGACGCGTCTCCCCGCCGAGCTTGTTCCGCTTGCCAAGAAGTGCGCTGACGATCCCGAAAGCGTGGACGTGTATGAGCTTGAGATCAACGGGCAGGAAATCTCCCCCGGCTACTCCGAGCTCAACGACCCGATCGACCAGCGCAAACGCTTCATGGAACAGGTCACGCTGTCCGGCAAGGACCCCGCGCAGGCTGTCGACGAGGATTTCCTCACCGCGCTCGAATACGGCATGCCCCCGGCAGGCGGCATGGGCATCGGCGTGGACCGTCTCGTCATGCTCCTGACCGGCACGGAGTCCATCCGCGACATCGTACTCTTCCCGCAGCTGCGCCCCACGCGCCCGAGCTGAAGTTCCCTCACGCAAATTCCATCCATTTCCAACCTTTTTGAAGTCTGAAAGGACCACGACCATGTATCTCGGACGAATCGTCTGCGCCGGCATGACCCGCGACGGCAAACCCTGCGCGGCCTACCGCGTCTCCTCCCGTTCCTTCCCGAACCGCAGCGCGAAGCTTATCGCCGGCAAGATCGCCATCCTGCCCCGCGCGGGCTTCGAAAGCGACCTGGCGAAGAACCCCTACATCGCCTACAACTGCATCCGCCTCTCCGGCGCGGTCGCGCTCGCCACGAACGGCTCCCAGACCGATCCGATCATCGAGAAGATCGCGATGGGCGTGCCGCTCCGCGACGCCTTCGCGTCCTGCCTGCTGGCGATGGACTATGAAAAAGACCAGCTGAACACGCCCCGCGTGGCCGCCGCGGTCGACGCCAAGGCCGGCAGGCTCGTGCTCGGCATCGTCCGCTGCGACGCCATCCTGGTCCGCGAATACCCCTGCGTTCCCGGCGAACTCCGTTTCGTCTCCACCTATACGCTCGACCATCCGTGCGGCGACAACGTCGACGACAAGTTCGACGCGGCCGACGCTCCGGCGATCTGCTCCTACGTGATCGGCGGCGGCCGGTTCGCCGAATTCGAGAACGCCGTGACCGCGGCGTCCGCGGTCTGGGACGGCCTCACGTTCCAGCTGGCGGCCCAGGACGCGTAAGCATAAGGTTTCCCGTACATGCCCGCCATGCGCGATTGTCTGTCCGGCCTGAACCCGGAACAGAAGGAAGCGGTTCTTCAGATCGAAGGACCGCTCCTTGTCCTTGCAGGCGCCGGCACGGGCAAGACGCGCGTCATCACGTCCCGCATCGCGTACATGATCGAACAGGGCATTCCCCCGGAACAGATCGCGGGCATGACCTTCACGAACAAGGCGGCGGCGGAGATGCGCGAACGCGTGGCCGCGATGGTTCCCGGATCGTCCGCGGACAAGGTCACGCTCGGCACGTTCCACTCGTTCTGCGCGCGCATCCTGCGGCGCGACATCGCATACGCGGGCAACTACAACTCCAATTACAGCATCCTGGACGAAAGCGACCAGACTGGCATCATCAAGCAGGCGTCCGCCGAACTCGGATTCGGCAAGGACGAGATACCCGCGAAGGAGGTCGCGGCGTTCATCGGCCGCTGCAAGAACCAGATGCAGTTCCCTTCCGACGTGCCCTCCGGCGGCAACGACGCGTTTCTCGCGATCTACGAACGCTACCAGCAGATTCTCGAACTTCAGAACGCTCTGGATTTCGACGATCTCCTCCTTCTCGTCCTGAAGGTGTTCAGGGAACAGCCGGAGTGCCTGGCCCGCTATCAGGACAGATACCGCTATCTGCTGGTCGACGAATACCAGGACACCAACGCCGCCCAGCTCAAGCTGCTCCAATATCTCACGCAGTTCCGGCAGAACATCTGCGTGGTCGGCGACGACGACCAGAGCATCTACGCATGGCGCGGCGCGGACGTCGGAAACATCCTGAATTTCCCGACCTATTTTCCCGGCGCGAAGGAGATCAAGCTCGAGCAGAACTACCGTTCCACCAACAACATCCTGCGCGCGGCGAACAGCGTGATCGCGCACAACGGCGCGCGGTTCGACAAGAACCTGTGGTCGACCAAGGGCGACGGCGAGGAGATCAAGCTCGCCCAGCTGGAGGACGGAGACGCCGAGGCGGATTTCGTTCTGAACATGATGAACCACATCATTTCCGCCAATCCGGACTGCTGCTACCGCGATTTCGCCGTGCTGTACCGTTCGAACTACCTGTCGCGCGTGCTCGAACAGACATTCAACGCGCACGGCATCCGGCCCCGCATCATCGGGGGCCAGGAGTTTTTTCAGCGCAAGGAGGTCAAGGACGCCGTGGCGTACCTGAAACTCGTGCTGAACAAGCGCGACGATCAGAGCCTGCTGCGCGTGATCGGCGTGCCCCCGCGCGGGATTGGCGACAAGGCGATCATGCGTCTGCGCGACCTGCGCAAAGCGGCGTCTTCTCCGATGCAGGAACTCCTCACGGAATCCGCTTTCTCCGATTCCGTCACGAAAGCCGCCGCAAACTCGGCGGCGAATCTCGCTGCGGCAGTCCAAAAAGCGCGGGATGCGTTTTCTTCGCCCGGGGGCCTGGCGGACAAGGTCACGGAGTACCTGGAGGACGTCGGCTACCTGAACGGATTCCTGAAGATCTACCGCGACGCCAAAGAGGCCGAAGACCGCCGCGACAACGTGCTGGAATTCATCAACTCCATCTCCCAGATCGAATACAACGCGCCGCCCGGCAGCGATCCGTTGACGCTCGGCGACCTGCTGGAGAGATTCTCCCTTCTGGACGATTCCGACCGCACGAAAAATGACGACGACGACAACCGCAACGTGCCGGTTTTCTCCACCGTCCACGCCGCCAAAGGGCTGGAATTCCCCATCGTCTTCGTGATCGGCATGGAGGAGGGGCTGTTCCCGCATGAACGCGCCATGGAGGAGTCGTCGCGGGGCGTCGAGGAGGAACGTCGCCTGTGCTATGTGGCGATCACCCGCGCTCGCGAACAGCTCATCCTCACGCTCGCCCGCAAGCGTTTCAAGTACGGCGAATTCGAGATGCACAAGCCTTCGAGGTTCCTGCAGGATCTCCCGGACGAGCTCGCCAGCCGCCTGCAGTCGCAGGACGACCTGATCCCGCGCATGAGCGAGGACGAACAGCGCGCGGCGTTCGAGGCCGTGCTGGAGGACCTCCGCCGGAAGATGAAGGAAAAAGGCTTCTTCCGCAGAGGCGGCGGCGATTTCTGAGGATGCACGATCGGTGTTTTCCGCATGACAATGCCGGGACGGCGAACGGGACCGCGCCCGGCATTATGTTTTTTTTACAGGGTATTTTGTCCGTTTCACCGCACGCGGCGGAGTGAGCGTACTTTCAGTTTTATTTATATAAAAAATTTGACTTTCTTTGTTTCGGAGGATAGATTATCTGTTGGACTGGTCCGTTATTTCTCTCCAGTTGAAATCGCAAGGAGACTATCAAATGAAACTCGGAAAAGTATATGTTTTTATCATAAGCGCGGCAATCTTCTGCGCCGCGTCGCTTTGTCTGCGTGCCGCAAGCGCCGGGAGTCCGGGAAATCCGTCCGCCCTGGAACTGCAGAGACAGGCGGAAGCGAGGAAGGATCTGACTCCGGAGGAACGCGAGGAACTTGCCGCGCGGGCGTTCATGGAGATGATGAAGATGAGCGAGGACCGGATGGAAGCCATGGAAATCCTCATCGAGGGGAAGATCACGGACGACAAGGGGAATCCCCTGAGCGACGTTTCCGCATCCGTGGAATATGAACGCCCGAAGGAATTCATCCTCACGGACGCAAGCAACTCGGAACGCAAAAGACTCGACATGACCGTCGGTCCCGAATTCAGTTTCAAGGAGAAAGGATATCTCGAGGTCGAGATCGATTTCCGCAAGGAGGGCTATGCTCCCCGGACGCTCCGGTATTCCACAACCGCTTTCCTGTTTGATGGGGAGAAGGACGACAGAGAAAACCTGATTCAGAAGGACCTCCATGTCGTCATGAAGAAACTGCCGCCGCCCGCCATGCTGACCGGCTGGTCCGATTCCCGCTCCATGATATACTCTTTTTCGGACGGCAAAAGGAGCGTCTGCGATCTCTCGAAAATCATCCGCCGCGACGCCATCAGCCTGAAAGGCATTCCGCCGGGGGAAAAGCCTGACGCGAAATGCTGGCTTGAGTTCGACCTGAAACGCGACGAAAAGGGCGAAATCGTACCCGGCGAAGTCACGCTCGGTTCCGCCGACTCCGGCATCAGCGCCCCCGCGGAATTCATCCTGCGGCTTCACTCCGACGATCCCGGCGACGGCTTCGTCGTGACGGACCGGATCACGGAAATGAAGACCTACCGGGATATGGAATACGATTTCAGGTTAGAGTGCATAGAGGCGCCGGAGGGCGCGTACCCGGCGAAGGAGATCGTGTTCCCCTACAAAAAAGAATCGGTGAACGGGCGGGACAAGAAAGTGATCTGCGCCTATGTGAAGGCCGGGGGCCACTACGGGAAGCTTCTGATGCGTTATCCCTCGGTGGACACGCGCAGAAACGCGCAGAGGGAAATCGAAATGGAACAATGCCGGTTTGAACTCTCTTTGCTCCTCAATGTCGAATCCGGCGACAGAAATCTGTCGTCCTATATATACCGGAAACCGGTCATCCCCGTCGCTTCCGTGCCCAAAAAGGAGGAAAAGGTCTATGAACGTGCGCCTGAGGGCGCGATCGACGTCGTGGTTCCGGACGGCGTGACGCAACTCGATCCCGCCGCATTCCGCACCTGTCCCGAAGTTGAGACGGTCGTGCTTCCGAACTCGCTCAAATATATCCCGTCCAAGGCTTTTTCCGAGTACAAGAAACTGAAATCGGTCGTGCTACCGGTCCATGCCTCCATCGGGTCTTATGCGTTCCGCGGCTGCCCCGCGCTGGAGAGCGTCACGATCTCAAAATCCGGCGATGACGTCGCGCCGCTGAGTGATACCGCAAGCGTCGGGCAGTCCGCTTTTGAGAATTGCACCGCGCTGCGGTCCGTCGAGTTCCCGGAGGTCAGGGTCGTGGGGCACTTCGCCTTCAGGGGCTGCACCTCTCTGGAATCTATCGCGATCCCGAATACCGTCAATTTCATCGGGATGGAGGCATTCATCATGCTTCCCCGCCTGAAAACCGTCACGCTCCCGGTGCATGCTACCGTCGGGAACCGTGCATTCCGCTCCTGCAGGGTGCTGGAGAGCGTCACGCTCACGCAGGGCGGCGAGATCGCCGAACCGTGGCAGGGCGACCCCGAAGAGGACGATCCGTACGAAAGTTGCATCGGGAATGAGGCGTTCACCTTCTGCTCCGCCTTGAAGCGGTTCGAATTCCCGACCTGTGTCCGCGTCATCGGAAAGGATGCGTTTCTCTCCTGTGAATCGCTGGAGTCGATCACGTTCCCGGACGAATTGACGACCATTGATGAAGGCGCGTTCACGCAATGCTGCGCGCTGAAAACACTTCGCATCCCGGACAGCGTGAAGACCATAGGCGCCGACGCATTTTGCGGCAGCGCCGCGCTGGAGAAAATCGAACTGTCCGCCGGGCCGGTCGAGTTCGGGAGGGGTGTCTTCCAAGACTGCCTCGTCCTCCGGGATGTCAAACTGTCGCCCTTTGCGTCGAAAAAGGTCCCGGAGCGCTTTTTCGACAACTGCCGGGGGCTGGAAACGGTCGAGTTCCCGTCCGGCATTACCGAGATCGGCGACAGCGTGCTTGACAATTGCCTTGAACTGAAGTCGGTCGCGATCCCGGACGGCGTCGAGTCGATCGGGATCAGGGCTTTTGCCGGATGTCCGAAACTGGAGCGTGTTTCCCTGCCTGCGAGCCTGAAGACAATCGGAAACTGGGCGTTCGGGGGGTGCGGACTGAAGGAGGTCACGATCCCGGAGGGGGTGACGGAAATCGCTCCCGAAGCGTTCCGGGGCAGCCCCTGCGAAGGCGCCGTCCGCAAAGTCCTGGAGTCCCGCCGCCAGAAGAACCCCTGATTCCGTCGGGGCTCCGGGCGATCTGTTCGGTTATATCCCGTTCCGCCTTTGGACGTTTTTCCTGTCTGCCGCGGGACAGTTAGAATGACCCTCCATCAGGGTTCGACCACGCCCGGCCGCGATTTCCGGTTGTTTTTTGCGAATCCCGCTTGAAAGACGCGCGGAATCGGTGTATGTTTTTGAAGAGAAATACAACCATCGAACCCGCGTGAAAAAGGAAGCGAACCGTCATGGAACATATCGCGAAAAACATCCTCGAGACCATCGGAAACACCCCGCTCGTGCGGATCGGCAAGATGAACGCCGGCGCCGCCGAAGTCGTCGCGAAAGTCGAATCGTTCAACCCCGGTTCCAGCAGCAAGGACCGCATCGGCATTGCCATGATCCTGGACGCGGAACGGAAAGGGCTGCTGAAACGCGGCGCTACGATCATCGAACCGACGTCCGGCAACACCGGGATCGGGCTGGCCATCGCCGCCGCCGTGCTCGGGTACAAGCTGATCCTGACCATGCCGGACACCATGAGCATTGAGCGGCGCCGTCTGGCCGCAGCCTACGGCGTGCAGATCGAACTCACGCCCGGCGCCGAGGGCATGGCCGGAGCGATCCGTCGCGCGGAGGAACTTCACGCCGCCACGCCCGGCTCCTTCATCCCGCAGCAGTTCGCGAATCCCGCGAATCCCGCCGCGCACCGCGTCACGGCGGAGGAGATCTGGCGAGACACGGACGGCAAGGTGGACGCGCTGGTGGCGGGCGTCGGCACGGGCGGCACGCTGACCGGGGCGGGGCGCGTTCTGCGCGAACACAACCCCGCGCTGAAGATTGTCGCGGTCGAGCCCGACACCTCCGCGGTGCTGTCCGGCGGCAAGCCCGGTCCGCACAAACTTCAGGGCATCGGCGCGGGATTCGTTCCCGAGGTCACGGACGTGAAACTCTTCGACCGCGTGATGCCCGTTTCGGCGGACGACGCCGGGGAGACCGCGCGCCGCTGCGCCCGCGAGGAAGGCATTCTGATCGGCATTTCCGGCGGGGCCGCGCTCTTCGCCGCGCTGAAACTCGCGCGCGAATCCGAGTTCGCCGGGAAACGCATCGTGGCGATCCTGCCGGACACCGGCGAACGCTATCTTTCCACCTGGCTCTTTGTCTGACACACGGAGTGTGCCGAGTCGTGACGTGCTACGCCCCGTCACAATGGAACTGAATTTTTTTAGGAGATTTCAACATGATCTACGACCATATCGACCGTTTCCCGCTGTACCGTTTCGGGCAGGCCGCCGCACAGGCGTTCGAGTTCCTGAAGACGCTCACGCCGGACACCCCGGACGACACCTATGAGATCGTCGGACGCGACGTCTACGCGATGGTGCAGTCCTACGACACCGAGGCGGAGCCCTCGCCGATTCTGGAGGCGCACCGGAAGTTCATCGACATCCAGTATTGCATCGCCGGAGCGGAGTACATCGCTGTTGCGCCGCTGGACGAATCCACGATCAAAACCCCGTACGACGCCGAACGCGACGTGGCGTTCTATTACGCGCAGAAGATGATGACGCTCTGCGCCATGACGCCGGGGCGGTTCGTGCTGCTCTTCCCCACCGACGAGCATTTCGCGAAGTTCGCCGCGGAAGCGCCGTGCCGCATCAAGAAGGCGGTCGTGAAGCTCCGCGCCGACCTCTTCTGAGCGTCGAATGGCAATGCGTTTTTGTGATAGATCAAGTTTTTTGTGTTTTACGTCTTGCGTTTAACGGAAAAAGGTGTATGTTATATGACGGAAAGGTATAAACAATGATCGCGAGCTACAAATGCATGGAGACCATGCGCCTGAAACAGGAAGGCTCCAGCAGAAAATTTCGGTCCATAGAACGCGTTGCCCTGCGGAAACTGGATATGCTTGAAGCCGTCGTGAATCTGGAAACCCTGCGGATTCCGCCAAGCAGCCATTTTGAGGCGTTGCATGGAACGCGTGAGGGGCAATACAGTATCCGTATCAACGCTCAATGGCGCATTTGTTTTACATGGCGCGATGGAAATGTTCACGATGTCGAAATCGTTGATTGCCACTAAGGAGGCTGACATGATCAGAACCAGGAATTTAATCCCTCCCGGTGAGATTCTTCTCGAGGAGTTTCTGAAGCCGATGGAGATCACGCAGAACAAGCTGGCATTGGACCTTCACGTCCCCGCGCCGAGGATCTACGCCATTGTGAAAGGCACGCGTGCGATCACGGCTGACACGGCGCTGCGTCTGGGGCGGTATTTCGGTACCGGCCCGGAATTCTGGATCAATCTTCAGAGCAACTATGATCTGTGTGTCGCCGCCGCGGAATTCAAAAAGGAGATCGAAAGGATTCCCCGCTGCGTGTTCGCCTGAACACCGTTCCCATATTATTGTAAAGCGGAACGAGTATGGCTTATAAAAAGCCGAAGAGGTTCCGGCGGAAACGGAATGTGATCGGCGTGCCGTGCCAGTCGGTGGTATGCCATTCCATCCCCCAGAGGAAGCATTTCACCGTGAACTCCTCGATTCCCTGCTGCGGAGGTTCGTACTTGTAAACAAGGTGGAATAACCCCTCGCCGGGATCCTTTTGCCAGGTTCCGCCTTCAATATGCGGCTTGCTGTTCTCGTTAGCGCCGCCGGAATGCAGATAAACCGCCCATGTGTGGTCGTCCGATATGACCAGCAGCGCTTTTGCGCCATCCTCCAGGAATGCCAGTTTCGGGGCGTCGTAGACCCCGGCTGGCGATCCGAGCGGCATCCACGCCGCCATGCATCCGAGCGCGGCGAGAATTGTTACGACCGCCGCAAGCACGATCGGAAGACGTTTTTTTGTTTTTATCACGATTCTTCCTTTGGTTCGGATTGCGGAGAGGAGGGCGGGGGATTCCTCCTTACGAATCCAGGTCGGTGTCGCCTGCGGATGCCGCGAGGAAGGTAGCCGGCATGCCTTCGAGCTGGGCGCTGACGCGTTCGTGGAACGACCGGCAGTCCTCTGCTTTCGGCGGGATGAAGCCGAGGAAGATGAGGGATGCGTGCGAGGAATACGCGCGGAAGGCGGTCTCGAAATTCGCCTCCTGCGAAAGTACGAGGTGCTGCGCCTCGATGCGCGAATCGTAGGCCAGCTGCGCGAGCTCCTTTTCCGCCTCGGAACGGTGTTCCGGGTCCGCTAGGCGCAGGAGGCGGATCTTCATCTTGCGCCATCCGCGGTTGCAGGTCAGCAGGTGCGCGAGAATGAGCATGAGCGAGCCGTTCTGGCGTCCGCGCCACCAGATGTCGATGGCGCCGTCGCCCGGCTCCTCCGGGGCGCGTTCAGGATTGATGAGGACGAGCGTGTTCATGCGGAGCAGCCGAATGGTCTGCAGATGCCGGAAGAACGCCTCGACGCGGTCGGGATTGACGGGCCAGCCGGAAAGCACGATGTTCGGCGCGAGCGGCCCGAGCGAATGCGACTGCAGGAAGACGTTCAGCGCTTCGTCGAAATCGGTCTCCTCGGAGGTCGTGACTGCCACGGGGAGGAACACTGTGCCGGATTCCTGAGCAATCTCCCAGAGTTTCGCCTCCTCCTGCCTGCGCTGTTTTTCTGCGGCGGCCGGATCGGATCCGGGATTCAGGAACCGAGCCACGGACATGATGCCGCGTTCGTTGTTCAGCAGCGATCCGTAGCGGATAAGCGCGAGGTGCTTCTTGTCCGGTCCGGCGAGGATGAGGATCTGCGGTCGCCAGTTCTTCGCGTCGGAGGGCATGGACGCCAGCCGGATGAGGTCCCGACGGATGCGTTCGAAGTAGTAGCCGCGGCGGGCGTCGCCAAACGTGCTGGCGAGCGATTTGCGGCGCGCGATGAAGAAGAGGACGCCCACGATGAAGAATGCGACGAACAGCAGCTCGTGGTTGATGAAGAGCGCCACGGCGAAGCACGCGACCGCCCCGTAGCAGCCGACCGCCCAGTGGAACAGGCGGAATTTCGGGCGGAACGACGGATTCGCGGCGAAATGCTCCATGGCGGCCGCGATGTTGATGATCGCGTAGGTGAAGAGCGTGAACATTGTCACGAGTTCGGCGACGGCGTTCAACGCGGCGCCGCCGCTCTGCTTGCTGCCCCAGACCAGGATGCCGACCGAGATCAGCAGCGTCAGGCACATCGCCGGGATCGGATCGTTGTTCTTGCCTCGTCCCCACGCGAAGATGTTCAGCGAACTGAAGATCCTGTCCGCCGCGAACGCCTGCAGGATGCGCGGCGCGCCGATCAGCGTGCCGAGCGCGCTGGACAGCGTGGCCGCCGCGACGCCCGCGAAAACGAGGAAACCGGTATGGAAGACGGCTGTTTGCTTGAGCGTGTCGTAGTAGTCCAGCAGTTTTTCGCGCGGCCAGGCGGCGCCGAAAAGAAGGATCTCGGTCAGGTAGATCGCGAACCCGACGGCGATCGCGATCATCGTGCCGCGCGGGATGGACTTGCGGGGGTCCTCCAGGTCGCCGGACATGTTCACCCCGGCGAGGAATCCGGTCACGGCGGGGAAGAAGATCGCGAACTGCGCGGCGAAGACGAGGACGTTCACCTTCATGTTGCCTTTCGCGTGGAGATTTGCCTGGAACTGTTCGAAGGACGGCCCGCAGGCGGCCGCGCTGACCAGGATCACCACGATGGAGACCGCCAGGATCGCCATGATCGCGTACTGCGTGCGGATCGCCCAGTTCGCGCCGATGATCGCGATGGCGAAGAGGACGAGGAGCGGGATCAGGCCCACCCAGATCTGATTCTCCGCGAAGGACGGAAACACCTTCACGAACGCTTCCGTGAAGCCGATCACATAGAACGGCACGGACAGCGACTGCGACACGTAGTAGGTCAGCCCGATCGACGTGCCGAAGCCCGGCCCCAGCGAACGCGAGATCAGGAAGTACGGCCCGCCGCTCTTCACCGGCGTATTCGTGGAGATTGCCGAGATTGAGAGGCCCGTCGCGACCGCGATGCTCTCAGCCACCAGCAGGATCCCGAGCGCCCAGAGGATGCCGAGTTCCCCCGTGACCGTGCCCAGTCGCATGAACATGACCACGCCGAGGATGGTCAGGATGGACGGCAGGAAGACCCCGCTGAATGTATTGAATCGGTATCCTTTTGCGGCGTCCGCCGCAGGTTCGTTCTGTTCCGGTTTCATCGTTTCACGCTCTTTCTGTCGGACGATTGTTTCTGGTATGTTTTTTTCGGGCTAACTATACCACATTTCATCCCGGATTTCAAGTCCGCGACGTGTCTTTTAAGATAAAAAAGCAGATGCGGGTTTGGAAAGGAGGCGATTCTTTAGAAAGGGGGTGGCGTTCCGTTTGTCAGTATTCGAAATGCGGGGAGGCGGAGCCTCCACTGCTGTAGTGCGCGGCATACGTCCGCGCACGGGGAAATGACAAACCGCGATGATGTCGGCGACGGCTTCGCCCTTTTTCAGTATTCGAAATGCGGCTTTGTTTTCAGAACTTCGACGTCGAGGACCGCCAGCGCCCGCGCGAACGCCTCCCTGACGGCAATGCGGATCCGCACCGACCGCAGCGCGATGTCGCCCGCCTCGAACCCGACGGCGTCGATGCCGTGTTCCGACGCCAGATAGATCGCGCGTTTGCAGTGGAATCTCTGGGAGATGACCGTGATCTCGTCCGCGCCGAAGAGATTGCGGGCGCGCACGACCGAATCCAGCGTGCGGAATCCCGCGAAATCCGACAGCACGTCCTCCGGCGCCACGCCCTCCGCGATCAGTTCGCGTTCCATGTCGCCCGTCTCGTTGTATTCCGCGCGGCCGTTGTCGCCCGACACGATGATTTTGCGTATTTTTCCCGCGCGGTAGAGTTCGGCCGCCGCGCGGATCCGGTTGAAGAAATACGCGTTGAGGTATTTTCCATGGACCAGACGCGACGTGCCGGGCAGCAGGCCGTATTCGCGGGCCGGGATGTCCTCGACGTCGGCATAGACGCGTCCGGCTGCCCGGCGTTCGACGCGCAGATCGGCGGCGAGCAGCGCGAGAGAGCCCAGAAACGCCATGGCCGCGAAGACAAGCAGAAGCCTGCGGATGACGGCCCGCTTCTTCGTCTTTTGCGCGGATTGTTTGTCGGATTTGCTGTCGGGATTCATGGGAAAAAGAAGGAAAAGAAAAGGCCGCGGAGCTTTTTACGGCGTCTGCGACCTTGGATTATGCTTTGCTTATCGTGCCGGAGCGGAGCCCGGCACTGCTGCAGTGGAGGCTCCGCCTCCTTAGAGTTTGGAGAAGCTTTCGTTCATCTTCTTCTCGTAGTCGACGTCGATCTTGGTGTCGGGGATGGTCTTGCCGTTCTTGACCTTCTCGATCACGACGTCGTCGAGCCATGCCTTGCCTTTGCCTTCGACCATGATGCCGATGCGGTCGCGGATGGCCTGCGCCGGGATGTCGAATTCGCCGGAGTAGCTGGTCCATTCTTTCGCGTCGGTGGCGTCGAAGAGCTGGAGGTCGAGGCAGCGCTGGAAGCCGGAGTTCTCGCCGCGGATGCGGATCGTGACCTTGCTGTAGCCTTCGTTTTTGACCTTGCAGGAGACCTTCACGTGCGTGCCGGCCACTTCGCGGATCCATGTGCCGATGCCGTCCGCGCCGGGAGCCGTCGAAATTTCCTGAACCGAGGGAAGGGCGGTCGCCGGATCAAGGTTTTCAATGCGCAGCGAGGCCGGCGCTGAGGCGTAAACTTCGGTGTCGCGGTGGGGATTGATGCGGATGGGATCCCAGCGGCGGGCTTCCCAGCCGAGCGGACGGTCTTCGCCCATCGTCATGTCGCCGTTCTCGACGGTGACCCAGCGTTCGTCGTACTCCGCCATCTTCTTTTCGATTTCGGCGAGGAGCGGCTCGAATTTCTTGGCGGTCTCGGGTTCGCGCATCTTCAGGTAGGCGTCGAGGTAGCGGCAGCCGAAGATTTCGACCGAGTAGCCGGAGATGTGCAGTTCGTCGCCGCGGTGCTTCAGGCCCTTCGAGCTGATGAGCTTGCAGTTCTCGATCCTGGACTCGACGTCCTGGAGCATCCGGTTGAAGCCGTCCGTCCAGTTCACGTAGCGTCCGAGTTCGCCCACGAGGAGCGGCAGGTCGGCGATCCCGATGTCCGTGCGGACGTCGGTCACGAGCTTGTTCAGCTCGTTGACGTAGTTGCGGTTGCCGGTGTCGGACTCGCCCTGATGCCACAGCATCGCCTTGATCTCGCCCTGTTCCTGCGCGAATTTGATCTTCTTGATCAGGTTGTCGTAGTTCGGCGCGCGGTCGGTGTTGTCGCGGCCGCCCTTGCTCAGCTCGCGCATGCTGCGTCCGCCGCGGGCCGCGTGGATCAGGCCGACCGTCACGTCCGGATGCAGTTTCGCATAGTGCAGCGCGAATGCTTCGCCCGGACCGTAGCCGCGTCCGTACGGAGCGACGTTCTTCACCCACTCCATCTTGTCGTTCAGTTCGAGCACCTGCGTCGTGCCGGTCAGGTACTGCGGCAGGACGGGGTAGCCCGCGCCTTCCATGTTGGACTGGCCGGTCAGCAGAAAGATGTGGAATTCCTTCTTGTCGGCGGGGATCTTGACGACGTTCGGGTCGAATTTCGATTGCGCGGTCTGCGCGCAGGCGGTGGTGGCGGCTGCCGCCGCGAGGACCGGCACGAGACCCTTGAGCATACGGAAGAACTTCATGAATGTTTCTCCTGTTCGGGGTTGATTGGGTTTTGTTATGGGAAGATTGTTCAGTTTTTTGTGAAAAACCGTTCGAATTCTGTGCGAAAACGAACAGATTGCTGTGACGCATCCCAATAATATACATGTCGCGCACGAAAAAGAAATGTATTTTATGTTTGATTTTGTGTAGTATTTATAAGCGTTTTGACCGACGATGATCGCAGGGGAATCCGCGCGGCATCCAGCCGGATGGTCCGACACCGGTCGGATAAGATGAAAAAGAGTGAAAGAAAAAAGATTGCTTTATAAGTCCTATATGCCCTATAAGTCGTATAAAGAAAGTTGTTATGTGTCATGCTGTTTGACTTTTGTTTTTTTCTGATTGTCTATATGACTATTGATCGCGTGTTATATTCTGCTATACTCGTGCTTAAATGAAACATGTTCTTATTTGTTGTTTGCTTTTCTATTCGCATTGTCGAATATTAAATCTCAAACATGTCTAAAAATATAAAACTAAAAGTCGTATATGCCTTATAAGTCCTATTCTGTTTTCGTCTCCTGTTTGCGGTTTTGTCTCCGCCTCCGGGCGGATGTCTCCTTGCGTTGGGCGTCGGCATCCTGAAGATGACGGCTTGTCTTTCGATTGCGTCGGGGCAGGGGCTGCGCTGTCGGCGCTGTCGGCGACGGCTTTTCGCAGAGCTGCATCCTGTCGGGGACGTTGAAACGGGGTGCGCAGCCCGGTCGGCCGCATGGCGTTTCGGGGCATGGAAACGGATTGCGAATCGTGCGGAAAATCGGCGTTCCGGAGCGTTATTATCTCCGAAAATTCGTCAAAAACAGGCTCTTTTCTTAAAAAAGACATGTTTTTCGGCAAAAAATACATTTGAAATTCGTGTATAATCGTGTATAATATACGCGGGAAATATATAATAAATTCGCCTGTGAGCGGGCGCAACGCATAAGGAAACAAGCTCAAAACGAACGGAACGAACAAGCAAGCTGAACGAGACGGAAAAACGAACGGAAGACGAACTGAAACGAACAGGAACGAGCAAGAACAGGACGAACTGAAACGAACAGGAACGAGCAGGACAGGACAAGCTGAGAGAAACAGGGCATGATGAACGGAACCGAACGCAAAACGAACTGAACCGAACGCAAAACGAACTGGAAATACGAACCATGAACGAAACGAACTGCAAACGAGCGGAACAGGAGGCCGGAACCGGGTGGTAAGCCGGAACCCCGGACGGCGGAACGCCATCCGAACCCGAACGCGCTTCGCGGAAGCGGAGCGGGGCAGGGCGGACGGGGATGACGCCGGACGGACCGAACGAACGCCGCGCGAGCGGCGCCTGAGCCGAACTCAGGACGAACAGGATTTTCACTGACTTGAACCCGATCGAAGGGCTGCCGTGCAAACGGGCGGCCCGGAGAGCCCGGACCGGGGCGAACCCCCGGACCGGAGAAGCGAACGGAACAACCGCGGGAAACCGCAGGAGAAAAAACGATGACGGCAAACCGGAAACGGACGGAAACGGCGGGCGGCGCCGGGGCGAAGGCCCTGTGCGGCGTTTTCGCGCGTACGCGCCTGGACGGCGTTGGCCGCACCGTCCGTCCGCTTCGCTGGAAGCAGGACGCCGTGTGCAGGGACGCCGCGGCGGACGCCGGTCTCCGCGAACCGGAGGCTGATTCCGCGGATTCAAGCTTAACCAGAACGAATTTTTACACATCCCGCATTCAAACTCAACCAACAACCCGAAAGGAAACCCTCAACACAACCCAGGAAAAGAAAGGCAAACAAAAACAAAACACAGTAACAATTCGCAAGAAACTCGAAACCCTAGCTTAACACAACCAAGGAGAAAAAAGCTATGGCATCACTAGAGAATTTCAGCACTGTCGGCAACATCTATGTCGACAGCACGTACACGGCTGAAGCGACTCCGGCGACCAGTCCGCTGACTGGCGAGGAGCTCGAGTTCGGCGTGAACGCGTTTGGCGGCCTTGCCGGCGGCACGGTGACCGCGCTCCCCGAAACGGGGTCCGCTCTCTTCGTGACCAACACCGACGCCGGCGGCAACTTCTACAACGGCCGCACGAACGGCGGCGGCTCGGTCTACGACGTCTACGCGGCCGGCGTGTCGGGCCTCACCGGCATGTACGTCCTCCCGCGCCAGGTGGGCGAATACACGGCCGAAGACGGCACGCTGGACGTCCTCGTTGAAGACAGCACGTTCTCGAGCGGCGGCTACCACGGCTTCGCCTCGCTCGCGAACGTCAACTTCACGGGCGACTACGACGTCACCATCAAGAACACCAGCATGCAGTACCTGGCTGTCGCCACCGGCAGCGCCTACGGTCTGGACAACAACGATCAGAACAACCATCGCTTCGCCAAGGTCGACGGCAATATAACCTTCGATCTGGACAAGGTCACCGTTTCCAGCGTGGCAGGCGTCGCCAGAGGCCAGATCGGCACCGACTCGCACCATGTCACCGTGACCGGCAAGATCACGGACTCCAAGTTCGGCAACAGCTTCCAGATCGTCTTCCTGAGCGTCTACAACAGCAACGCCTCCCTGTCTGCTTACTACAGCGCATGGGCCGACCTCGACATCACGATCACCGGTTCGTCCTTCAGCGGCGCGCTCATGATGGCTCCGGGCACCGGATCCGCTTCGGAGAACGACAAGGGCCGCTCGGTCTTCCACGGCGACATCAACCTCAAGATGACCGGATCCACCTCCGGCGGCCTCGTCGCCGGCACCGGCCGCGACGGAACCGGCTGGAAAGGCGTCGGCTGGGTCGACGGCAACATCACGCTCAAGCTCTCCAATTCGACCACCGGCGTCACCTACATCACCAAGGGCGGCGTCGGCTCCGGCCCCACTGTGGCCGCGTCCGACCAGACCCATCGCACGGTCGACGGCACGATCGAAAACGGCTCCGTCGTCGGCGACCTCGTCGCCTACGAAATTCGCGGCGACAAGAAGGACGCGATCTACGCCGACACCACCCTCAAGGTCGACGCCTCCACGATCGGAAACTTCTACTTCCTGACCTCGGTCAGCTCCGGCGGCAGCACGAGCGGCGTCAGCAACAAGATGTACGGCACGCAGACGCTCGAACTCACAGGCGCCCGCGCCGGCGACATCACCAGCGTAAGGGACGGCAACAGCCAGGCCGACGCGACGTTCAACATCGTCGTCAACGCCTCCGAGAAGCTGACCCAGGCCGGCAAGATCTCCTACTGGGACAACCTCACCCTGAAGGGCGCGAATCTCCTGAGCGCCACTGGCCTCGATTCCATCAAGACGCTCTCCGTCGTCGACGACACCCTGACCAAGGGCGACGTCATCCTCGTCGCCGGCCTCACTTCTTTCAGTGAAAGCAATGTTGAGAAGGTCATGGTCAACGGCACGGAATTCAGCTACGGCATGTTCGGCGGCCAGTACGAGTACGTCGGCGGCAACCTCGTAGCCCACCTCGATCCGACCTATCTGGTGAACAACGAGTACGCCGGCAACGGCGTCGCCACCGGCTTCGTCGGCGTGCTCGGCTACAAGGACCTCGGCGCGGCGCAGACCGCGGCGAAGGCCAACGGCGCCTCCCTCGTCTACACCACGCTGGACGACAGCGTGGACGCCCCCACGTTCACCGCGGACGTCTCCACGCTCGACATCAACACCAAGTTCATCGGCGAAGACGGCAACGAGCTCGACCTCGGCAACATCAATATTGTCATCGGCGGCGCGAGCGAAGTCGAATCCGCGGATGCCACCATCGCGTACGCGGATAATATTAATAGTATTAGCTTCGGCAGCGTCTCCGGAACCGCCAAGGCCTCGATCGGCAGCGCCGGCCTCAAAGGCCAGATCGGCGCCATCGACCTGACCGGCTCCGTGATCGCGGACGCCGACATCACCGTCATGGACAGCTACATCGGCGAACTGAAGCTCGCCGACAACGCGGCCACCGGCGGCAAGATCTCCGTCAGCGCCTCCACGATCGGCAACGTCTACGGCGGCGCGGCCGAACTCACGGCCGACCTGACCGGCGGCAACGAGATCACGAACGTCTACGCGGAAGGCTACGGCCCCAAGATGAAGTTCGGCACCTCCACCGTCGAGACCTACACGGCCGGCTCCGCCACCGAAGGCGCCGTCTTCGAAACCCTCGCTTATGACGACAGCGTCAGCGCGACGACCCTGATCATCGGCGGCAACGCCAACCAGATCGGCAAGATCGACGCGAACGTCACCGGCGGCACGGTCGAAAAACTCATCGTGGCCAATGACGGCGATACCGTCAGCGGCGACATCGACCTGAACATCGCGGGCGGCGTGATCGAAAGCGTCGACCTCGCGAAGACCGCCACGCTCTCCGATACCAGCAACGTCAACGTCGAACTCTCCGGCGGCACCGTCGCCACGGTCCAGGAAGGCACCAATTCCGTCTTCTACGGCCTCATCTACGGCGCGTCCGTGACCGGCGCCCTCGACGGCGGCAGCCAGGGCGCGGCCCGCAACCTGACGGTCAACGGCTACGCCAGAGTCGGCTCCATCACGAACTTCGACTCCATCGAAGTCGTCGGCGGCACGCTGAACGTCGAAAGCGGCGACCGCAAGGCCGATCCCACCGATGAGAACGCCATCGACATCACCGGCGACATCACGAACCGCCGCGCCATCCAGGCCGGCGCCATCAAGGCCGACGACCTGATCAACTACGGCCTGGTCGGCGTGCTGCGCAGCAGCGCGGACGACCCCGGCATCCAGCTGACCGGCAACTTCTACAGCGACAACTTCGTCCGTTCTTCCGTCCTCACCGTCGGCGGCAGCTTCATGAACTCCGGCGAAGTCACCAGCGTCGGCGACATCACGGTCGGCGGCGAATTCTCGAACAGCGGACAGATCTACATCCGCAGCTCGTTCGACCGCGTGAACAGCGAATTCACGCAGGACGGCGGCATCGCCCTGAACGGCGTCGACATGGTCAACAGCGGCGAAGACGCGTTCATCAGCACGGGCTTCCTGACCGGCGTCAAGAACCTGACGACCAGCCGCCTGTACGTGACCGGCGGCGCCGACATCAAGGGCAACATCACGATCGAAGCCGGCGCGGAAGTCGCGTTCACGAACAAGGCCGTGAAGGATCCCGGATCCGAATTCGCGGACAAGGGCCTGAAGCTCACCGGCAACGTCTCGATGTACGACACCTCCAACCTGATCATTTCCGGCGACGTTCCGTCCGGCAAGACCCTCACGGTCAACACCGAGGGCGACGGCCTGGTCGGCTCCAACGTCCTGGTCAAGGCCGAAGGCGGCCTGGACAGCTGGACGATCAGCTGGGGCGAAGGCCTGACCGCCACGTCCTACGGCGTCCTCAGAGACTCCACCCAGATCCTCATCTACTCGGTCGACGAACTCTACGTGAACAGCGAGTTCGCCTCCTACGAGGACGGCGACGAAGTCAAGATCAACGGCAAGACCTTCATCATGGGCCTGAACGCGTTCGCGTCCGTCGAAGACGCCACGTACTTCGCCGGCACGCACGGCTACAGCAAGTCCGTCGTCGCCGTCATCAACGAGAAGTCCGGCATGGACGTCGACACCACCTACGGCGCAACCGTCTTCGACCTGGCCCTCTACAACTCCAAGGTCGGCGCGGTCACCGCGAAGAACGTCTTCGTCGGCTCCGACAGCTCCGTCAAGAGCATCGCCGAAGCCGCCCTCCTCACGGTCGACGCCGACGCCGCCCTGACGGTCGCCGACACGATCCCGGACGGGCTCGACGTCGTGATCTACGCCATGGACGGCTCCGGCTCCCGCAAGGTCCTCGCGGTCGATCCCTCCAAGGTCACGTTCGCGGAAGGCCAGGTCTCCGTCCTGCCTCCGCTCGGCAACACGACCTACTCCGTCGCCTTCTCGGCAAGCGGCGATACCGTTTACCTGAAAGCCGACGCGAATATCTTCCTCTTCGCGGAAGACGCCACGATCGTCGACGGCGCCGTCGACAAGGCCACCGGCGACGTCCTGTTCGCAGGCGTGAACGCCTTCACGAGCGAAGAAGCGGCCGCCGCCGCTGCGGCAGCCTCCAACGGGACACTCTGGCTCGTCGACGGCTCCAGCAAGATCCGCGCCATCGCGGGCGTCTCCGACGTCGCGATCGAATACGTCGGCGCAAACGACATCTACGGCACCGCGGGCGACTCCTTCGTCAGCGACAAGGACTACTCCGTGACGATCGCCGGGTCCTCCACCTCCGCCAAGGTCTACGGCCTGAACAAGACCGTCAACATGTCCGGCGACCTCACGTTCGTCATGACCGACACCCAGCTGAGCAACGCCCAGAGCGCGCTCTACATCACGGGCGCCGACGTCCACAACGTGATGAACGGCGACATCACCGCCGAAATTTCCAATGTCAGAATCGTCGGCCGTCAGGACAAGCCGTGGAACAACCCCGGCAGAAGCTGGAACGAAGGCATCTACATCGGCTACGGCAGCTTCGGCACCGATGAAACCGCTCCGATCGACGTGAAAGTCACGCTGCGCGGCGTTACCGCGACTAACAGCGGCTTCTACGGCATCCAGACCCAGCCGAGCGACGGCCCGCACGACATCGACGAAAGCACGAGCGGAACTCCCGTCGCCGATCAGGTCCGCCAGGACATCAACGCGAACATCAACATCAAGGTGTACGACTCCGTCTTCGGCGGCACGTTCACGGTCCTGAACACCAACAACGAACACTGGGACGCCAACGGCGCTTCGATCCTGAACACCTACTTCTCCTCCGGCAGCATCACGGTCGAGATCGGCAACACCGACATGGGTGACAACAACATCCGTCTCGGCGCCTCTCTCCAGCTCGGCGGCAAGGCCATTCAGGAATTCAACGTCGCGAACACCCTGCACATCGTCGCCACGGACAACGGCACCACGACGCGCGCATCCTACATCAACGAATGGGACACCATCATCGTCGACGCCACCGCGCAGCTGATCCTGGGCCATGACATCCAGTACTCCACGGTCTTCGACTCCAGCGCTCCGCTGGACGACGCCGGCACGCTGTCGCAGATCATGATCAACATGTCCGGCTACAAGAGCGGCACGCACAACGTGATCACCGCGTCCGGCAGCATCGCGACCGACGCGAACCTGAGCAACATCACGGTCATCGGCGACAACGACCTGACCGGCCAGTGCGAACTGGCCTACGCGTTCAGCGGAAGCAGCCTGAAGGGCATCTACATCTTCGACAAGGCCGACGACATGTACGTGAACGCCGGCTACACCGATGCCGTCAACGGCACGAAGGTCAGCGGCCAGGAACTGCTCCTCGACTACAACGCCCACACCAACTTCGACAAGGCTCTGCAGTATGCCGACAAGTGGGGCGGAACGATCGTCGTCACCGGCGGCGAATTCGGCGACCAGGACTTCCACGGCAACAACGTCGAAGTTCGCGCGGCCACCATCAGCTACCTCTCGATGGCCCGCGAAGCCCAGTCCCGCGATGAAGTGACCCTGACCGTCAAGGAAGGCGCGAACATCGCGACCCTCGACGGCTCCAACGACGAGACCGACAGCTCCACGCTCGAGATCGCCAGCGCCAACGTCACGCTCGGCGCCATCGTCGACTTCGACGCCGTCAACCTGAGCAAGGGCGTCGCCCTCACGGTCGGCAGCATCTCCGGCGCCGGATTCAACATGTACGCGGACAACGAACTGAAGGCGACGAGCGTCTCCTTCAACGGAACCGAGAAGATCGTCCTCGACGTGACCAACTACACCGACAAGGGCCACGCGATCATCTCCACGACCGAAGGCGTCTCCGGCTTCGATCCGAGCATGGTCGAATTCGTCGCCCATGACAAGGGCAAGACGAAGACCGATCTTTCCAACTACTCCGTCAAGGTCGTCGGAAACGACATCGTCCTCCGCAACGCCCTGAAGTCCGATACCTACCTGAACAGCGAGTACACGGCCGCCTCCATGCCGGACGGCATCACGCTTCCGGACGGCTCCTACCTCGAGTACGGCTTCAACGCGTTCGACGATCCGACCGAAGCCGCGGCCAACCTCGGCAAGGGCTCCAAGTTCACGCTGACCGTCACCGGCGGCGAGATCACGGGCGACATCAAGCTCGGCGGCAACAACTTCGCCATGAACGAAGGCGTCGTCGACGGCATCGTCTACGCGTGCGTCAACACCGAGGACAAGGGCGGCTTCTACTCCGGCAAGACCTACACGGTCACCGCGGGCACCATCGGCGGCTTCGACCTGACCGCCGGCGAGGGCGTCTACACCGCCACCTCCTCCGCGATCAACTTCGGCAAGGAAGTCACCGTCACCGGCAACATCATCGGCGGCGGCGACACCGTCGTCACCTCCGAAGGCAAGTTCACCGTCGGCGGCCTCATCAAGGGCGTCAACGAGATCGTCCTCCGCGCCGACGGCCTCCTGACCGCGGGCGGCATCGACCTCGGCTCCGGCGAAGGCGAAGCAACGACCGCCGGAACCATCCGCGTGGTCAGCGTTCCGTTCGCCGAGGGCGAAAGCAACCGCCGTCTGATCGTCCAGAGCGAAACCGCCATCAAGAACGTCAAGTTCGCGGACGTCGCGAACGCGACCGTCTACTCCACCGGCAAGGAAATCTACCTCCTCGACCTCACCCGCATCTACTTCGACCCGGGCTACTCGGCCGACGTCGACGGGAAGAAGGTCGGCGAAGACTACCTCGTCTGGGGCGTCAACGCGTTCAACAACTTCAATGACGCCGTCAGCGCGGCCAAGAAGAACAGCGCCACGCTGTACATCCAGAACGGCTCCGGCAACGTCAACGTCACCGGCACCCCGGTCGTCGGCCTGAACATCACCGACAGCGTCATTCCCACGCTCGAACATGGCATGACCGGCAACCAGAGCTACACCGGCGACGTCAACGTCGTGATCAAGGGCTCCTCGTTCGGCGGCAACAACAGCTACATCCTGGGCCAGGGCGCCTGGGACCGCCGCAACTCCCTCAACGGAAAGCTCTACGTCGACATCTCCGACTCCACCGTCGGCGGCGGCCGCCTGAGAGTCGCCACATTCTTCAACAACAACGCGAAGAAGGACTTCGAGATCAACTTCACCAACACGGAAATCCGTGGCGACATGAGTTTCCTCGAAGACTCCACGACGGTTGCCAGCGACGTCATCACCGTCAACATGACGGGCGTCACGGCCCCCGTGGCCAAGTGGTGGACGTTCATCGACGGCTATCCGAACAACAGCGGCACGTTCAACGTCAGCATCAAGGACTCCGTCCTCGGCGACGGCAGCAACAACTTCCGCATCGGCCTGCAGCGCAACAACGGCAACGCCAACACCTTTGACGCGGACACGAGAGTCACGTTCACCGTGGAGAACTCCACCGTCAACGGCGGCCTCGCGATCGAACGCGTCGGCACGGACAACCAGACCAACATCAACTTCAACGGCGTTGCGACCCTGAACGTCGTGGGCGACAACTACGTCCGCTACGCCCTCAAGTTCAACGTTGTGAACATGGCCGCCGGCGCCACCATCACCGGCAGCACGATGTCCATGCGTTCCGGCGTGATCAACGTCGACGCTGGCAACTACGACGGCCCGACCAAGAACCTCATCTGGATGAGCTCCACGGCGGAAGGCTCCCTCGGCGACGTCACCAACCTGAAGGAAGGCTACCTGGTCGTAAAGGGCAACAAGGCCGTCCTCATCTCCGACGGCAATGTCGGCAACCTGTATGTCAACGCCAACTACGACTCCGACGTCACCGGCACGACCTCCTCCGCGGGCGACATCCTCATCTACGAGAATGACGCTAGCGCAGCGGGCGACGTGGACCACGCCAACGCCCTGACCAGCCTCGAGGACGCCAAGTCGAAACTCACCGCCGGAAACAAGCTGTTCGTCGCATCGAACACCAACGTCCTGTACGGCACGATGGATGGCGAGGAAGTCACCCCGTTCGTGAACCTCGTGGTCACCAACGGCGACTTCTCCACCGACGGCTCCACGATCGCCGCCGCGGACGTCGAGTACGACAAGTCCGTCGAAGGCAACTCCGTCATCGAACTCGCGGGCGGCTCCATCGGCAAGGCCGCCGTCACGCACATCGATGAGGAAACCGGCGAGGTCATCGTCGATGAACCGGCGATCTACGCCACCATCGACGGCACGAGAGCCGCCGTCGGCGGCAAGAGCGACTTCATCCTAAGCAAGACCGGCGGCATCTACGCCGACGTCAAGGACTTCGACACGATGACCGTCACCTCTGAAGCCAGAGTCCACGGAACCATCACGGTCGACGCCCTCGCCATCGAAGGCGCCGGATTCCTGACGGTCGACGGCACGCTCGCCACCGACTCCATCCACATCGCGACCTCGACCTACGACGGCGCCAGCAAGAAGGTCCTCGTGGCCGACGAGCTCGAGACGATCGACGAGGCGAAGATCACGGCCGATGAAGGCGGCGAACTCTTCCTGGACCGCGAGAACAAGACCCTGTGGCTTGTCTCCCAGGCTCCTGGCAACGTCTACTTCAACACCGGCTACACCGACGCCGTCAACGGCACGTCGTTCAATAACGACCTGCTGTTCCTCGACGCGAACGCGTTCACCGCGATCTCCCGTGACACCATCGCCCTCAGATCCACCGGCGACAACACCGTCTACATCCTCGACGGCAGCTTCGGAACCGAAGTCGTCGATCTCTCCGGAATCGGCACGCGCAAGCTCGAGTTCCAGGGCGGCAGCGTCGGCGGCTTCAAGGTCGACGCGGGCTCCACGGTCAGCGTCACCGGAACCACCTCCGCCGTCGCTCTCGGCTCCATCACGGGCGTCACGACCGGCGAAGGCGAAGAAGCCAAGTCCGGCATCGGCGTGACCCTGAAACCGGCCAACGCCACGAGCATCGACTCCATCGACGGCGTGAACTACTTCCGGTTCAACGCCGCGAACGCCGCGAACATCACGGTCGGACAGGTCGACTTCCTTGAGGACGGCGGCCAGTTCATCGTCGACTTCGACGGCTACACCGCGGGCGCGGCCGCCACGGCCACCCTGCTGACCGTCGCCAACGGCGTCAACAACTTCCTCCAGTACGTCAAGCCGGAAGAAGGCGAGGCCTACAGCCGCACGGTCATGGAGACCAGAAACAACGGCGATCGCCTGATGGTCTACTACGATGAAGATGCCAAGTCCGTCATCGCGGTCAAGCGCGGCAACGCCGGATTCCTCGACACGAACGCCAACAACTCCGTCAACGGAACCGTCAAGGAAGTCGGCGGCGTCGCCAACACGCTGGTCTACGGATTCAACGTCAGCGAGTCCCTCACCACCATCCGCGACGGCCTCTCCGACGGCGACACGATCGTCATCGACGGCGCCGACCGCGACATCATGGTCGAGAACAAGGACCTCAACGCCATCGTCACCAACAGCCGTCTCGGCAACACACAGTTCGGCAAGACCGACGGCGGCGAGCGCGTCGGCAACTTCGACGTCCTGATCCAGGACAGCACGATCACCGCACGCACCGCTCTCGCGGGCCGCGGCAGCAGCGACAGCAGCCGCAAGGCCATCACGTTCGGCGTGTACGACGAAGAAACCGACACGTACGTCGGCGAATCCAACTTCACGCTGAAGGGCGGCGCCTACAACGACGGCAACGACACCAACAACGTGCTCTGCATCACGCAGAACGCCAACGTCAGAGGCGACACCGCCAACGTCAACCTCGAAGACTACACGATCAGCTGCGACGTCCACCTGTTCGACAACATCTGGAACAACGGCAGCCAGCTGAAGGAAGTCAACGTGACGATGACGAACGTCAACTCCACGGCTTCCAAGTGGATGTGGATCTGGGATGCGCGCGAGGCCAACGCCACGACCATCAATCTCACGATCACCGACTCGAAGTTCATCTCCGGCAACCGCGACTACACGCTCGGTCTCTTCGGCACCGACACTGCCGCCGACACCTGGAGTGGCGTAGCCAACGTCTCCATCAGCGGCTTCACCATGACCGGACGTCTCTCCGGCGCCCGCGGCGACAACAACGGCGACAACAGAGATGTCGGCGCCTCCGCTGACGCAGTCCGCACGCTGTACATCGACGGCGAAAACGACATCGACCTCGTGAAGATGTTCAACGGGATCGAGATCGCGGACACCGGCTTCCTCACCGGCGGCACGGTCTCCCTCGTCGAAGACAACAACACCGGCATCGTCATCGTCGGCGAAGCGGGCAAGGACTACGGCAAGTTCAAGACGTTCATCAACGTCTCCGGCGAAATCAACAACGCCGTCGGCGTCAAGTTCGTCGACAAGGCCACGGAAGCCGAGATCGAAGGCTACACCGCCGTCCTCGGCTCCACCAACGTGTTCATCTACAAGCCGGGCTCCCTCGGAGACGTCTTCTACAGCACGCAGTACAGCGCCGACGTCAACGGCACCGCCGTCAAGAACGCCGACGGTTCCGACACCGTCCTCGTGTACGGCGACAACGCCGTCAGGACGATGGCTGACGCCTACGCGGCCCTCGAAGCCGCGCCCGAAGGCACGGTCTTCCAGGTCCAGGGCGCGTCCGACAAGGAACTCTACACGGCCGGCTACACCACCATCGTGAACGGCGGCAGCATCGGCAACCTGTTCGGCGGCGCCGCTCCCGACACGACCGGCGAAACCCCGGTCGCGGCCCCCGCGGTCGCAGCTGTGGACATCACCGTGAACAAGGGCTCCACCGTCTCCAACCTGACGGTCGCCACGGATCTCTCCCGCGTCACCGGCGACGCGCTCGTCACGATCGCCGACGGCGTCGAGATCAAGGGCGCGATCGACGGCGGCAAGGGCTTCGTCGGCGGAACCAGCAGCCTCGTCTTCAACGGCGCGGCCTCTGCCGGCAGCGTCGTCGGATTCACCTCCGTCACGCTGAACGCCAATGAAGTCGTCTCCCTGACCGGAGAATTCACGGGCGAAACCATCACGATCGACGCCACCGGCTTCGCGGACTTCTCCAAGAAGGTCCTGACCGCCACCGACATCACCGTTCCTGCCGCCGGCATCACGGTGATCAACGCCGGCGAACAGAACTACGGCTGGCAGATCGTCAACGACGGCGAAAACAAGGCCCTCATCATCACCTCCGACCTGGTGAAGGACACCTACGCGAACGCCGCGTGGACTCCTGAAACCGAACTCGGATTCGTTGGCGACACCGCTCTCCTCTGGGGCAAGAACGCGTTCAACTCCGTCGCGGCCGCCGCTCTCAGCGTCGGCGAAGGCAACACCGTCTACGTCGAAGGCGGCGTCTTCAGCGCGGAAGAGGCGATCACCCTCGAGAAGAACAACGACGTGGTCGTTTCTGACGACGCTTCGTTCGGCGCCCTGACCACCGGCGGCAAGCTCTCCGTCGGCAAGGCCCTCACCGCGGCCAGCATCAGCGGCGTCTCCGCCCTGAGCATGGTCGCCGGCAACGCCTTCTCCGTGACCGGCGGCATCGCCCTGGCCGAAGACGGCAAGATCACGATCGACGTCACGAACTACAACCAGGACGGCGAAGACGTCGCGGTCATCTCCACCGGCAGCGGCATCACCGCCGGCGAGGCTGCGATCGCCGACACCGCGATCACCGTGACCGGCGAAGGCGCGAGCGCCTACCACGCCTACTACAGCGCGGAAGACTCCAGCGTACACCTGCTGAAGCTCAACACCCTCTACCTGAGCTCCCAGTGGGAAGGCCCCAATGAGTCCTACATCGGGCCCGAGTACTTCGACGAGACCGGCGAGAAGCTGATCTTCAACGTCAACGCGTTCATCCGCATGAACGCCGCTGGCGCGAGCATGGTCGAAGGCCAGAAGTTCTGGGCGTACTACCGCAACGGCTCCGTCCACACCGGCGGACCCAATGCTCCCGATGGAGAAGGCAAGTTCCTCAAGGAAGTCCATATCGTCGGAAGCAATGTCGACCGCGTCGTCATCGGCGGCACCAACGGCAACCTCGAATACACCGGCGACACGCACGTCTTCATTGACAAGAGCACGATCTGCACCGTGACCGACAATGACAGCTGGCTGATCTCCAACGTGACCGCGGACAACCCGTGGAACAACCGCAATACGCTCACCGGTTCCATGACCGTTGACATTACGGATTCCACGATCGGCACCGCGGACGGCAACGCCAGCCCGCTGCGTATCATGAACTACACGCTCATCAAGGATACGCCTGCCACGGAAACGACCGAAGCCAAGAAGTCCGAACTCAACGTGAACATCAAGGATACCGTCGTCTACAACGATATCCGGTTCATCGGTGACTCCCCGATGGGCGGCCAGGACTTCAGCGTCTTCAACATCACCCTTGACGGCGTCACCGTTGCGGCCAACAGAGGTTGGGCGATCCGCGGCGGCGGCACCGGCACGCGCGTGGTCGAAGGCACCGAAGCCACCGATCCTGTGAACGCCAGCGTCGTCACGGTCACCATGAAGGACACCACCTTCGGCGCCAACACTCGTTTCGCCATCGAAGACAACTGGAACGCCGGCGGCAATCCGTGGGAAACCCCGATGTGCGCGTCCGACTTCATCTTCGACCTGACCAACGTGACGGTCAACGGCTACCTGATCGCCGGCCGCCGCGACTTTGGCGAAGCCGACGCCGACCAGGATCCCGAGATCCCGAACTACACCGGCGACAGAGTCCTGAACGTCAACGGCTCCAACTACGTGAAGAACGCCTACTGGTTCAAGACTGTGAACCTGACCGGCGACTCCAGCCTCAACGGCGACACGCTGCACATGTACGACGGCGGCAAGATCAACGTCGACCTGACCGGCTACGAAGGCTCCAGCAAGTACCTCATCAACCTCAATTTCACCTACGACGGCGAAGAAATCACCGGCGGCGGCATTGAGAACTTCATCATGGACGACGCCCACCTGGTCGTGACCGGCCTGGCCGTTCCTGAGGAAGGCGAGGAACCCGCGTACAAGCTCGTGTCCGACGTCGATGAAGCCGGCCACGTCAGCAAGATCGTCCTGCGGTCCGCCGTGATCAAGGACATCTTCGTGGACAGCACGTTCGATGAAGACGACTTCGATCCGCTGCTCGGCAAGGCCAGCAAGTCCGGCGACGCCATGTTCTACGGCGAAAACGCCTTCAAGACGATGGCTTCCTATGAAGACGAAGAGACCTCCGAACTCGTTCCGGGCGCTCTCCCCGCTCTCCAGGCGAACCCGAACGCCGTTCTCCGCGTTGTCGGCGGCGTCGTCGAAACCGATACGCTGCTGAACAACAGCATCACGGTCGACGCAGGCGCGACTCTGGTCTACCAGGATTCCAACAAAACCATCACGGTCGACGGCGTTGTCGAGAACAACGGCAACTTCGTGATCGACGCGACCGAGTTCATCAAGGGCGCGCCCGACCGGGTCACCCTCCTCGTCGCGGACGAAATCCTCGGCAAGGCCATCGCGGTCACCACGAAGACCTACGCGATTGAAACGGCTCAGAATGCGGAAACCGGCAAGTGGGAACTCACGCTCGTCCGCAAGGCCGAAGCCGTGTACGTGAACACCGAATGGGCCGATGCCACGCTGTATCCGGACGGCACGGAAGTCGTCATCGACGATACGACCGCCTACATCGGCTTCACCGCATTCGGCTCCGCTGACACCGCGCTCAGCAAGGTCAACTCCAACGGAACCGTCACGGTCATCGGCAGCGACGTCGCGTTCACCAGCGCGATCGCCCGCGGCATCACCGTGACCGCCGATGGAAACTCCATCATCCGCGATACGACCGTCGGCAGCGACACCGCCGGTGCTCTCGTGCTCAGCTCCGGCGCGTTTGGCTACGGCCTCAGCGTCGCCGCCGGCTCCACGCTGACCGTCGAAGCCGGCGCCACCGTCACCGGCGGCCTCGGAATGATGAACGAAACCGCGAAGGCAGTGTTCGCTGAAGGCTCCACGCTCGACTTCAACATCGTCGGCCAGAGCTCCATCGACAAGGCCCGCGTGACGAACCTCTCGAGCATCGGCGACAGCGCTCCGAACTTCACCGTCACGATCGACGCCAACATCAAGGACGGCGCCTACGCGCTCGCCTCCGGCGCCGGTTCGTTCGGCAGCGATGTCACGCTCCAGACGACTTCCTCCACGCTCCAGACCCTCGCCTTCGGCGAAAAGGTCCTCGTCGAGAGCCTCAACGCGTACTTCCAGGTCGCGCTCGATGACAACAACGTGCTGACCCTGAAGAAGGAAGCTTCTCAGGATGTCATCTTCGTCAACAGCACCTGGGAAGAAGGCAAGTCCTACACCGTCGGCGACATCGTCGTCACCGTCGGCGAAAACGGCTTCCTGGACGCCGACGATGCTGTCGCGAAGGCGGTCTCCTCCGGCGCGAAGTCCATCGAAGTCGTCGGCGGCGTCGCCAAGTTCTCCGCCGGCATCAACGACATCACCACGATCGTCAAGAACGACGCCGTCCTTACGGACACCAACGTGACCGGCACGCTCACTGTGAGCAGCACCGCCACGCTGACCGGCAAGTTCGCGTTCGATCCGGCCGAAGGCAAGACCATCACGGTCGACGGAACTGTCGCGTTCGACACCTCCAACACGACCGCTGAGATCGCGCAGGTCACCGGCCTCTCCAAGGCCACGTTCGGCGAGAACGCCAAGTTCACGCTGACCGTTGTCGGCGAAGTCGAGTCCGGCGATTCCTTCCTGCTCGCCACCGGCGCTGAAGGCTTCGCCTCCTCCGTCGCGCTGGTCGGCTCCGACGTCGTCCTGACGGTCGGCGAGACCCAGATCGTCGGCGGCCTCGGCTACACGCTCACCCTCGACGAAGACAAGCTCTCGCTGAAGGTCTCCGACAAGCCGGTTCCGTCCACGGTCTTCGTGAACAGCGAATGGACCGCCAATGACGGCGACATCGTCGTGATCAGCGACACCGTCACCGCCACGATGGGCTACGACGCGTTCAAGAACGGCAACGCCGCTTACTCGGCCGTTGCCTCCGACGGCGAAATCGTCGTCCTCGGCGGCATCGTCAACTTCAGTTCCGCGATCGCCAAGACCCTCACGGTCGACGCCTCCGCCAAGCTCGTCGGCAAGGCGACGTTCACGGACGGCCCGGTCTTCTCGGTCAACGGCACGGTCGTCTTCGACACGCAGTATGCCGAAACGGTCCAGGTCAGCGGCCTGGCCTACACCAACGCCGCGAAGTTCGAACTGAACGACACCGCACAGGCTGCGGGCACGTACCTCCTCGCGGACGGCCTCGAGGCGTTCACCTCCTCGATCGCGTTCGAAGGAACCGCGCTGACGGTCGGCGGCGAAGCCGTCAAGATCGGCGAACTCGAGTACTCGCTCGCTCTCAACGAAGGCGTCCTCACTCTGAGCGTCGTCAAGGAAGAGCCGCCTGCGCCCGAGAAGCCCGAGACGGTCTATGTGAACAGCGCTTGGACCACCGAAGGCGCGGTCATCGACATCACCGACGTGATCAAGGCCACGGTCGGCGTCGATGCGTTCGCCACCTACGCCCAGGCTGCCGCGAAGGTCGCCGACGACGGCACCATCAGAGTCTACGGCGGCGACATCGCGTTTGACGAGATGACCGCTAAGACTGTCGTCGACGCCGACGCCACGATCCTCGGCAAGGCGACGTTCACGGCCGAAACCCCGATCACGGTCAACGGCACGTTCATGTTCGATACCGCCATCGCCACTGCGACCGAAGCCCAGATCACCGGCTTCTGCTACATCCAGGGCGATGCCAAGTTCGCGCTGACCGACGCCGTCAACGCCGACGACGAGAAGACCTACCGTCTCGCCACCGACGTCGTGTCCTTCAACCAGCCGATCACGATCTCCGGCGAAGCCCTCACGCTCGCCGAAGGCGTCCGCGTCAACGGCTACGACTACTCGCTCGCGCTCGCTGAGGGCAACCTCACGCTGACCGTCGCCAAGTTCGTTCCCGAGACGAAGTACGACGACGTCTACGTGAACAGCGCCTACACGGTCGACGGAGAAGTCGTCGAAGTCGCCGCCGGCGTGTTCGCCACGGTCGGCACCGATGCGTTCGCCTCCTACAGCCAGGCTGTTCCGTACGTCAATGAAAACGGCACCATCACCGTCACCGGCAACGAAATCTCGTTCCCGAACGGCGTTGGAACCGGCTTCACCACTGTGGTCGGCGAAGAAGCCGTCCTCGCTGGCGTGTCCGAGTTCACTTCCGCCATCACGGTCAACGGCACGGTTGCGTTCGACACCGCGTATGCGACTGCCACCGCAGCCCAGATCACCGGCCTCAACTTCGTCTCCGGCAATGCGTCCTACACGCTGAACGCCGCCGCGGTCACGGGCACCTACCTGCTCGCCACCGGCGCCGCAACGTTCGACAGCGCGGTCGCGTTCGCGGGAACCACGCTGACGGTCGGCGGCGAAGCCGTTAAGATCGAAGGCTTCACGTACGCGCTCGGCATCACCGACAACAACGAACTCGCGCTGGTCGTCTCCAAGGATGAACCGGGTCCGCAGCCCACCATCCCGGAAAAGGCGTACATGAACAGCGAATGGGCCGGCCTCGCGGACGGCACCGTCATCGCCGGCGTCACGATCGGCTACGACGGATTCGCGACGCTCGAAGGCGCCCAGGCGGCTGAAACCACCGAAAACACGGTCGAAGTGGTCGGCGGCGAAGTCAACTTCGCCAACGGCTACACCAAGGCCATCACGGTGGATGCGGGCGCGAAGGTCGTCGGCTCCGCCGCGTTCGACAAGGCCATCACGGTCAACGGCACGTTCGTGTTCGACACCACCATCGCCACCGCGACGGCGGCCCAGTTCACCGGCTTCAGCTTCGTCACCGGCTCCGCCACGTACGAACTCGCCGAAACGCTCCCGGTCGCGGGCGTCTATCTGCTCGCCGACGCCCAGGGCGTCACCACGGTCGCGTTCGGCTCCGGTTCGCTCACGGTCGGCGCTGAACCTGTCGAAATCGGCAACTACACCTACCAGCTCGGCTACACCGACAACAACGAACTCGCGTTGACGATCGGCGAAAAGCCGGTTCCGCCGACTCCGACCCAGTCCACGGTCTATGTGGATCCCGCCTTCTCGAACATGACGGCCGGCACGGTTGTCGACGTTCCTGGCGGCAAGGCCACGGTCGGCATCGATGCGTTCGGCACCGCCGATGAAGCGGTCCAGCACCTCTCTGAAGACGGCGACATCGAAATCGTGGGCGGCGAAGCCTCCTTCTCCGGCGCGATCTCCGAACCCGTCAAGGTCGATCCGGCCGCCACGCTCACCGGCAAGGTCGAGATCGTCGAAGGCGGCACCGTCACGGTCGACGGCACGATCGGATTCGATACGGCCTATGCGACGGACGGCGCGCAGATCACCGGCTTCGAGAACGTCGAACTCGGCGAGACCGCGCAGTTCACTCTGACCACCGGCGAAGCCGT